>ERZ780162.166-NODE-166-length-57226-cov-3.949397_pt1 | contig 57226 bp, 60 predicted proteins | sample MGYA00511474_ERZ780162 | MGnify/ENA primary metagenome ERZ780162 (study PRJEB29588, sample SAMEA2143633) | human gut metagenome | biome: human gut; feature: human-associated habitat; material: faeces | place: Denmark | collected 2008/2010 ...
AAAGCTCACAGTTGAAGTTGCAAAGCTGGGGCGTCTGGATGGTGAAAAGTCGGAAGAGGTACTGGATGAGTTCTACAAAACGTGCCTGACTCAGAAATTTGTTACTGATGGTGGCCTGGAATATGCGAGAAGCGTGCTGGAGCGCGCTTATGGTGAAAGTACGGCCAATGAGCTGTTGGGCAAGGTCACAAGGTATCTGAAAAACCGATCTTTTGAATTTATCCGGAAGACCGATGTGAAGAACCTGTATTCAGCCTTACAGCATGAGCGGCCGCAGACCATAGCGCTGGTATTGTCCTATACGGATTCGGACAAAGCTGCTGAAATCATCCAGGAACTCCCGGAGGATAAGCGGATCGCGGTGGTAACAAGCATTGCCAAAATGGAAAGTGCATCGCCTGAAGCAATCAAAGCCGTTGAGGCCCGTCTGCGCAGGAACTTTGACAGCATTATGACCACCGATTATACAACAGTAGGCGGTATTGATTATGTTGCCGATATTATGAATCACATGGATAGAAGTAACGAGAAGATTATCTTTGACCGCCTGGCTAAACAGGATCAGGATCTTTCGGATGAAATTCGGAAGAGGATGCTGGTGTTCGAGGACATTCTCACAATGGACAGTATTACCATACAGAGATTCATCCGGGAATGCGACATGCGGGATATTGTTTATGCGCTTAAAAACGCCAGCGCTGAAATGCGAGAACTGTTTTTCCAGAATATGTCCAGCCGTATGGCCGAGTCTGTGCGCTCCGATCTGGAGATTACGGTCAACGTAAGGCTGCGTGATGTGGAAGAAGCACAGCAGAGGATTGTTAATACCATCCGCCGTCTGGAGGAAGAGGGACAGATTGTCCTGAGTAAGGGAGGCAAGGATGAAATTATTGCATGACCTACCTGAGAAGGATGGAGGAGCGGTGCTTGATTTTGTGTTTCCTGCCCTGGATAAAGTAGATGAAAATAGGCCAGGAAGAGCTTCCACAGAGGTTGGCCAGGAAAAGAAGCTCAGGTTGAAAGAGCTGGAGGATGAAGAGGCAAAAAAACAGCGTTCTCTGGAAAAACGCAGGCAGGACTGGCTGCTCCGTGAAGCGGAAGAAACGCTTCGAAAGAGCGTCGCGCGATCTTCACAGATTCTGGAAGAGGCGCGGAAACAGGGCGATAAGCTTAAGGAAGAGGCCCGGACTCAGGGATATGAGGAAGGGCTTCTCAAGGGGCAGAAGGAGGGCGAAGAAAAAGCCCTTGCTGAAGGCCGCGCTGTTTGGAAAAAAGAAACAGACGCTTTTCAGGATCAGATCGCTTCGTATGTCCGGGAAATGGACTATGCGAGGGACAAAGTAGTGGAGAAGTACCTAGACGACCTGAAGGATATCAGTCTGGCTGTTGCGGAGAAAATCATCCGGATCAGTTTAAAAGACAGTGCGGATGTGACTAAACGGATGATTCTTGCTGCCACCGAGAAGCTGAAGAAAAAAGCATGGGTAAAGATCTATGTCGGAAAAGGCTCGCAGGAAAGGAAACTGAATGGTGACAGGGAGCTTCTGGATGAGCTTTCCCGCATTTCCGATAATGTAAAGATCGTTATGATGGAAGATGCGGAAGCGGGAACCTGCATCGTAGAAATGCCGGATGAAATCATCGATGCAAGCGTTTCTACACAGATGGAAAATATCAGGGATATCCTGAACAACGCTCGTCTGTAAGAGGAAAGGCAGAGGCATGCTGAAAGATTTACCGGGACTGATCGCTTCTGCGGATACGGTCAGCTACATAGGAAAAATTGATAATATTGTTGGAATGTCCATGGAAGCGTCCGGTGGGACGGCAAGCATTGGCGATATTGTGATGATTTACAACAAAGATCAGAAAAAGCAGATTCCTGCTGAGGTTGTAGGCTTTCGGGAGGATCGGATCCAGCTCATGGCTTACGAAAACATGAGCGGGATCGGTGCAGGAAGCTTTGTACGGAATACCAAAAGACGTCTGAAAATCCCTGTGGGGGAATTCTTACGGGGAAGGGTAATAAATGCGCTGGGTCGTCCGATTGACGGACGGGGAGAGTTTGAATCTACTCGTCATTACTATGTGGAAAGCCCGGAGATCAATCCGCTGACAAGGCCGCCTATCCGGGAGCCGCTTCAGTTTGGCGTTAAGGCCATAGACGGCTTGAATACCATCGGAAAAGGACAGAGGATTGGTATTTTTGCAGGAAGCGGTGTGGGAAAAAGTACGCTTCTGGGTATGATAGCAAGAAATGTCACTACAGATATTAATGTAATTGCTCTGGTGGGAGAACGAGGCCGTGAGGTCAGAGAATTCATTGAAAAGGATCTTGGCCCGGAAGGAATGAAACGTTCGATCCTGATTGTGGCGACCTCAGATCAGCCCGCTATGCTGCGGATGAAATGCCCTCTCGTTGCAACCACGATTGCAGAATATTTCAGAGATCAGGGAAAGGATGTTCTTTTGATGATGGATTCCCTGACCAGATTTGCAATGGCGCAGAGAGAAATCGGACTGGCAAATGGAGAACCGCCCGTTGCAAGAGGCTATACTCCTTCCATTTATGCAGAATTCCCGAAACTACTTGAGAGAAGTGGAAAATTCGAAAAGGGGTCGATCACCGGTGTGTATACTGTGCTGGTGGAAGGTGATGATACGAACGAGCCTGTTGCAGATACCGTCCGGGGTATTCTGGACGGACATATTGTGCTGAGCAGAAAACTGGCGAACCAGAACCATTTTCCGGCCATAGATATCAACGCTAGTATTTCGAGGCTTATGACGGATATAGTCCCACAGGAACACCGAAACCTGGCCGCGAAGATGAGGGATATCCTCAGTATTTATCAGCAGAACGAAGATCTGATTTCAATCGGAGCCTATAAGCCGGGATCCAACCCAAAGCTGGATTATGCGGTATCCAAAATAAATGATGTAAATGATTTTTTGATGCAGAAAATCGAAGAGACATTTACGATGCAGCAGTCGCTGGACAGGATGGAAGAAATCCTCGCTTGACACTATAAGGAGTGGGAGAATGAAAAAATTTAATTTCCCTTTGGACCGGGTTTTGAATTATAAGGCCCAGGTGGAAGATAGTCTGAAAAGCGAACATGCACAGATTATCAAGAATATATCTGATAGGGAAAAAGAGAAGGAGATGCTGGAAGGACAGTTTGCGGAAACTGCCAAAAGGATGGAAGAAGAAACAGGAAGCTGCAAAATCAGTTCTTTTCTTGTTTACGACAACTTTTTTCATGGACTGGCCAACCAGGTGAAGCATAAAGAACAGGAAATCGACAGTCTCCGCTATAAGGAAGAGCGGAAACGCCAGGAAGTGGTTCATGCGAGAATGGAGACCGCTTCCATCGAAAAGTTGAAGGAAAGAAAGCAGCAGGAATATCAGAAGGAAGTACAAAAGGATGAAGAACGCATGGTGGAAGAATTTGTTTCCAACCAGAATTCATCGGCCCGCATGATATAAAAAGGGTAAAGCCGCCTGAATGGGCGGATTACCATAGATATTTTTTTCAGAAGGAGGTGATAACGATGGTGAGTATGGTTTCAGTCAGCGACATAATCAGTTTGTCTGTCAATCCCTCAGGGCAATCCCCAGATACGGTGGAAAGTAATTTTGGAGAAATCCTGAAGAAGACATCGGCGGAAGAGGGGGGCCTGAAAGACGGTGCGGCCTTCGGAAACGGCCAGCAGGAGGATGCAGATCATCAGGCGGATGCGGAACAGGCTCCGGATTTGAATACAGCCTGGTCCATGATGGTGATATGGCAGACGGTTCCGACAGCTCCGGAAGCTTCAGTTTTTCTTCCAGGAGCGGAAAACATGCCGGAAGAAACTTTGCCAGTGCAGAATGCCCTATTAACAGATGGAGAAACATCAGTTCAGACGAAGATTTTTCTCGATCTGGAAAACATACCGACGGAAATGGTGGAGAGCACTTCTCCACAAGAACAGCCAGAGGCGGCAATGGAACGGAAAATGCCGGCAACAGAAATGCCTGCCATGTCAGAAGAGCAGAAAGTAGTCCTCATGCCGGACGAAGGAAAACAGGAGCAGAATACTGAGGGTAGTGCTCCGGGAGAGAAAAACGGGTTTTCCGGAAGAACCATGAACAGCGGGAAACCGGATACTGTATCCAAGGATACAGCGCGGGAAAATGTAGTACCGGAAAACGCATCAGCGGAAGTCGGAATGAATGCTGCCGCAGGATCAACATCCCAGATGCTGTCGCAGGTAAATTCTTTGCCTCAGATGACGGATGCAAAGCCGGCAGCAGAGGTCAGCTCACAAAAAACGGTGAGTCTGGAAGAACTGCCGCAGAGACTGTTTTCCATGGTCGCGGAAGAAGGAAAGGAAATTGAGATCAGCCTGGAACCGGCGGAGCTTGGAAAACTGACAATCAAGGCATCTTTTGAAGAAGGAAGGACGGTGGTCTCCATTCTGTGTAGCAATACGAAGACGGCAGAAATCCTTTCTTCCCACGCTGGTTCATTGGGCTCAATTATGGAGACAAACCTTGGAACTCCAACTGAGATCGTCCTTGAAAAAGGAGCGCAGGAGCATGCAGGGGAGAACTATACCGATGCGGATGCCCATAACGGCAGCCAGAATCGGGAAGAGGAAAGCAGAAAGAAGCAGAAGGATTCCAATGAGAATTTTTTACAGCAACTTCGGTTGGGGCTGATTTAGTAGAGAAAGGAGGTTGTTATGATTTCCGGAATTAATGGATACAACAACAGTTTGGCAACTTACCAGTCTGCTTCCAGGTCAGGCGAGGATGAAAGTACGCAGGGCGGTATAAGCACTTCGCCATCCGGCTGGGATGGTGTAAATACAGCGGGCTCAGTAAGTTCTGGCGGTGGTTTGCTTACCATGACTGACTTCTATACGCTTCTTGCGGCTCAGCTGCGTTATCAGGATGCGGATAATCCGATGGATACCAGCGAAATGATGGGGCAGATGGTTCAGACACAGATGATGCAGACCATCAGTCAGCTGTCAGAGGTGACAATTACCACATATGCAGCTTCCATGGCCGGGAGAGAAGTAACGGTTGCGGAAGTGGATGGAACCGGCACCTATACGGGTGAGAGCACGGTAGGCATTGTAGAAGGCGTATATCTGGCCGGATCTTCGCCGGTCCTTATGATTAACGGTAAGGCCTACGATTTGTCCCAGCTTATGGTAGTAGGAAGAATGCCGGAGACGGAAGGAAGCGGAGAAACCGGTGAATCTACAGACGAGGTGAAAGATCCCGATACTGTCCAGGATGGGGAGAAGGTAAAAGATTCCGATACTGTTCAGGATGGAGAGAAAGTAGAAGACCCTGATGCTGTCCAGGATGGGGAGGAAACAGAAGATCCTGATGCCGTTCAAGGCGGAGGGGAAGTAGACGATACCGATACCGTTCAGGATGGAAATGGAACACAGGGAGCAGAAGGCAGCATTGGAACCGGTGGCGCTGAGGAAACAGAAAGCAACGGAGCCGACGGACAGGAAGAGGATACGATGATTCCTGCAGAGGAAACTTCTGAAAACGATGCGGCTCTCAGATAAGGGGGAGAATATGACCGGGATAGAGCAGATATTGCAGACAACAGGCCGTGGAATTACGGATTTCCAGGCTGAAAGAATCCGGTCGGCCGGGCAGGAACTTCGGTTTCAGGACCTGCTGGCAGAAAAAATGAATGGCAGGGAAGAGATCAGGGTTTCCAGACATGCGAGCGTACGGATGGAAGAACGCGGCGTGGTTATGTCAGAGGAACTGAAATCAGAACTGTCCGCGGCTATGGATACAGCAGAGAGAAAGGGAGCAAGAAACGCCCTTTTGATTGGAGACAGAAACTATTATATCGTCAACATACCTAATCGAACCATTGTTACGGCAGTGACAAAGGACGAGATGAAGGAAAATGTTTTTACCAACATTGACAGCGCTGTTCTGATATAAGCTGGACCTGCATCAGGAGGCTGCGGTACGGGCTGAAGCTCCCGGCCGGAAGAACAGTTGTGGAAACAAAAGAGAAAGGAAGTCAAAGAAAATGGTTGGATCAATGTTTGCTGCAGTTGCAGGCTTAAAGACACATCAGAATCGGATGGATGTCATCAGTAATAACATCGCAAACATAAATACGTGGGGCTATAAGGCGCAGAGCGCGAACTTTACGGATACCCTTTATCATACGCAGAAGACCGGACAGGCGAATGGTGGTCCGGCGAATGGGGAACTGGGTGGAATCAATACTTCTCAGATCGGATACGGTGTGGATATTGGCTCTATCAGTGTCAATTATACCACGGGAAGCCGGAGCCTGACCGGAAAGGCTAATGAACTGATGATTGATGGACCGGCATTTTTTATTGTGGGACCATGGATGGGGAATTCGCCGGCCGGCGGTTTGCAAAATGGACAGGGAACACTTGATGCTACAAGTGGGGCAATGTTGTCCAGAGTAGGAATCCTTGGTAAGGATAGTGAAGGATATCTGGTAGATGACAGTGGTTATTACGTGTATGGTTATGCAGCACAGGGTGGACAGATTCAGTACGACCAGCTGACAAGAATTAGCTTAAGGGATAATAATGGTCAGGATTATGCCAGCATCACCTTCCAGCAGGATGGAACGATCACCGGCGTTACGCTGGATGGAAGCAATACCGTTGTACTTGGGAAACTTGCCGTTGCAAATGTGAGCAATACAAACGGTCTGGAAAAGGACGGCGGTTATTACTACACCATCGGCCCGAACGCAGGAACGGTAACGGTCATGCAGACCAATAATGCCACCGGAAACATCCTGAGCGGCTATCTGGAAATGTCCAATACCAATCTGGCGGATGAAATGGCAAACATGATTATTACCCAGAGAGGCTACCAGGCAAATACCAAAATGATCACGGTGACGGATGAGATGCTGCAGGAACTGGTTAACATGAAACGGTAATGACAGGATGTGATATGGAATGATTGAACTGACAGGATTGAATGGAAAACTTCTGTTTATTAATCCAATGCAGATGGAATGTATTCAGGTGATTCCGGAAACGAAAATCGTCATGATGAATGGAAAATATCATATCGTGAAAGAAAGCCCGCATGAAATTGCGGATATCGTAAAGGAATTCTATCAGGGGCTCGGTTCTCTGGTCACTTGTGCCGGAGCAGCCAGCCTGGTAAGAGCAGAGGAAGGCGAAACAGAAGAGTAAGCAGAAAACCGGAGGAAAAGGAAGATGGATCTTTCAAGTTTGATCGGCTGGATATTGGGATTTGCAGTAATCATATATGGAATCGGCATCAATAAGATCGGAAACTTTTGGGACGTGAGCAGTGTCCTGATTGTGGTGGGAGGAACCGTTTTTTCAGTAGTGGCCTCCTATCCGTTCCAGACGCTGAAGAATGTGGCGAAACATATGGTTTTCCTGTTTCAGGGGAAAAAATATCAGCCGCAGGAAGCGATTGAAACGCTGGTGGAGCTGGCACAGGTAGCAAGAAGGGACGGACTTCTTTCACTGGAAAGCCGGGCAATGGAACTGGAAGATCCTTTTTTTCGGAGAAGCGTACTTATGGTTCTGGACGCGATGGAGGAGGAAAAGGTACGCAGTTTCCTGGAAGATGAAGTGGCGGCTATGGAAGCCCGCCACGAGGAAGCTGCGGGAGTGTACGATAAAGCCTCCGCCTACGCGCCCGCCTTCGGTATGATCGGTACCTTGGTGGGACTGATCAACATGCTGAAGGAAATGAATCTGGACGAGGGCGCATCCTCTGACCTGGGATATAACATGGGCGTGGCGTTGATCACCACCTTTTACGGCTGTGTTCTGGCCAATCTGGTTTTCATGCCGATTGCCAAAAAGTTACGAATCCGTAACGACGAGGAAGTGCTGTACCGGCAGATTATCATAGAAGGAGTGATAGGGATCCAGTGCGGAGATAATCCCAAAATCCTTCAGGAGCATCTTGCTTCCTTCTTGGAGCAGCGCCAGCAGGGCCGTATTTCAGGCGAAGGTGGTTCTGATCGAAGCGGCAGACAGAGAGGAAGGAGGGGCAGGCAATGAAAAACAGAAAGAAGCGGGAAGAGGGTGGCGCAAAATGGATGGATACCTATGGCGACATGGTGACACTGCTTCTGTGTTTCTTTGTTATGCTCTACTCCATTTCCAGTGTGGATCAGAACAAATTTAATGCGCTGGTGGCCAGCCTGAATCCCAGCGTGATGGAAGAGATGGAGGAGGCCTCGCAGGCTGCCCAGGGTTCCGGCACAGGAACAGGAGAAGGGGAAGGAACGGAAACAGGTGGACAGGTTTCCGGAACAGAAGCCTTTGAAACCATTTATCAGAATCTGGTTGCCATGAGTGAAGAGCTGGGGATTCAGGGACAGGCGGATATTTACCAGGGAGATGGTTACACGTTTATCTCCTTCCGGGATCAGGTCTTTTTTGATGGAGACAGTTCTGTGTTAAAACCGGAAGGCCAGACGGTACTGGACAGCTTTTGTGAAGCCATTGCGCCGGCGGCTGACAGCATTAAGGAACTGGAAGTGCTTGGACATACTTCACAGGGAGATCCCAATATTCCCAATGAAGTGGTAACCGACCGTGTCCTGTCTGCAGAACGGTCTGCACAGGTGGTCGCTTACATTCAGGAGAAAGATATTATTTCTCCGGAAAAGCTCATAAGCTGTGCCTATGGACAATGGAGACCTATTGCTTCCTTTGATACCACAGAGGACAGGGCCAAAAACAGAAGGGCAGAAATACTGATTACCAAGGACGGCTCCGTGGAACGCAGCCTGGAGGAATATTATCAGCAGATCTATGGCGATCTTCCGGATGCGTCTGACGAAGATACATAACAAGGAGCAGAAAAGGACTATGGCCGAAGTTTTATCTCAGAATCAGATCGATATGCTGCTGAACTCCATGAGAAATGGAGAGCTGGCAGAGGAAGAGACAAAAAAGAAGGAAGAAAATTACAGGCTGTATGATTTTTACAGCCCGAAGAAATTCACAAAAGACAAGCTCAGGATTCTGAAAGGGATATACGACAATTACTGCAGAATAGCTACATCCCAGATCAACAGCTTGTTCCGGGTCAGCTGCGAAGTGGATGTGGTTTCCATTGAAGAGCAGCATTACTACGAATTCAGCAATGCCCTCAGTGACAACGATATTTTTACGTTGATCAATATCCGTCTGCCGGAGGAAGGGAAATATCCTCCCATGCTGATCCATATCAGCCAGATTCTGATGGCTAACATGATTGACCGGATGTTGGGCGGTGTTGTCTATGATACCAGTGTGGATTCTACTTATTCCTACACGGATCTGGAAATGCCATTATACGAAAAGATCATGAGGTATCTGATCACAATTCTGAAGGATGCCTGGGGAAGCTACGTTAAGCTGGATGCGTCCCTGGCAAGAGTAGAAGAAAACCCGAGTCTGTTTCGGGATATCAGTGTGGATGAAACTGTACTGATTGTCATGCTGAATGTGGATATGCAGGAGATTTCCGGAAAAATCGCGATTTGTATGCCCGGAGATCTGATGTCTGCCATCTTCCGTACAATCGACAAGGGGAAAGCAACAGAAGAAGGTTATGATTACGCTCAGAGCGGTGCAAGAGAAGCAATTCTGGAAAGGCTGGAAAATTCGCTGTTTAAAGTAGATGCGAGATTTGCCAGTGCAGAGCTGAATCTGAGTGATATATGCGGACTGAAAGTAGGGGATGTAATCGATCTGAATCATAAGAAGGATTCGGATGTTGGAATATATGTGGAAGGGCAGCCATGGTTTTATGGACAGCTTGGCGTTCATGAGAAGAAAATGGCTGTCAGGATCAGCAGGAGACAGGGATCGCTTGAAACGTATTGTCCGGAGGCCGCAGATGAGGCTTTAAAAGAAACAGATGGACAGTCTCATTTAGAAGGAAATTCCGGTAATCCAAAACAATCTGAGGAAGGCAGTAAACAGCAGCCTGAAAAGGCAGAGAAAGCTGGCTGAATATAAAAAAGGAGAAAACAGAAGATGGCAAAGATTTTGATTGTGGATGATGCAGCATTTATGCGTATGACGGTAAAGGAAGCTTTGAAGCAGGGTGGTTATACGGATGTGGAAGAAGCGGCAGATGGTGTACAGGCGGTAGAAAAATATAAAGAATTCAAGCCCGAGCTTGTCATCATGGATATCACCATGCCGAATATGGATGGTCTGCAGGCTTTGAAGGAAATCCGGGCTTTCGATCCGACGGCTTCTGTCATTATGTGTTCAGCAATGGGACAGGAAAGCATGGTAATGGATGCGATCAAATCCGGAGCGAAGGATTTTATTGTGAAACCGTTTAAGCCGGACAGGATTTTAAAAACTGTCAGCAGCATTTTGAAGTAGTAAGGAGATGGCAGCATGTCATTTTTAAGTTCATTTAATATAAGTGCATCCGGTATGACTGCACAGAGATTGAGACTGGATGTCGCAGCAGAAAATATCGCTAACATTGAGACAACGAGGACGGAAGATGGAGGTCCCTACCGGAGGAAACTGGTTGTTCTGGAAGAGGGGGTGGATTCCAGTTTCGCAGAAGTATACCGGAGAACTTCAGAAGGGGCAACATATGGTGTAAGAGCAACTGCGATCGTTGACGATGCTACTGAACTGAAGCCGGTGTATAACCCGGAGCACCCGGATGCCGATGAGGAAGGCTACGTATGGATGCCGAACGTGGATCTGGTGGAAGAGACAACGGATGCAATGGCGGCAACGCGATCCTATGAAGCGAATATTACAGCATATAACGCTTTGAGGCTGATGGCCCAGAGAGCCCTCGATATTGGAAATTGATGAGAAAATTGACCGATTGGTCAGGAGAGGATAGAAGATGGGTACAAATCTTTTGAGCCCTATGGAAATAGATGCCATAGGAGAAATATTGAACATCAGTCTCGGCGCTTCCGCGACAGCTGTATCCAACATGCTTGATGCACGGGTGGATATTACAACTCCAGTGGTCACTGTGGTGACAAAAGAAGAGTTCACATTTGAAAAACTGGAGCCTGCAGTAGGGGTGGAGATCACCTATGTGGAAGGGTTGGAAGGCAAAAACGTCATGCTGCTAAAGAAGGATGACGTAAGGATAATCGTGGATATGCTGATGGGCGTGGAGACGCCAAAGGATGAATTTGAACTGAATGAAATGAGCATCAGCGCAATCTGCGAAGTAATGAACCAGATGATGGGCGCATCGGCGACGGCTCTTTCAGAGCTTTTGGGAAGGACTGTTAATATTTCCACACCCAGGTCAGAGGAAATTGAGAACGGGGAAGATTTTAAAGAAAAAAACTTCGCTGATAGCAATCCTATGGTGGTGGTCCATTTCAGCCTGCGCATCGCTGACAAGATGGAGAGCGAATTCGTCAATCTGATGTCGGTGAAGCTGGCGAAAGAGCTTGTGGCAGGATTTTTCCCCAACGGGGTGCCGCAGGAAGAAACGGGGGATAGTATACAACAGACGGAAAAGAAGGATGAAACGGGAAGACTGGAAGCCACAGGGAAAGAACGTACGGATAGCGCTCCAGCAGCCGCATCCACTCAGAACGTTAATACAGACAGAGATTCCTCCGGACATTCCATGTCCCAAGAGGAAATTGACAGGTTAAGAGAACAGAATGTTTCCGGTGGACAGGATCAGAAGATGCCCAGGCAAGACGTGCCGGGAAAAACAATTCCGGATACGACAGAAGAATTGAAAAAAATGCAAGAAATCATGCAGGAGCAGATGAAACTCATGCAGCAGATGCAGCAGGAAATGCTGGAAGCTTCCAGGCCAAAGCAGATCAGTGTGCATCCGGCCCCGTCTCCCAACCTGCAGGATGTCCATTCCACAGGACAGGGGGAAGTCAATATGGATCTTGTCCTTGGCGTACCGGTGGAAGTGTCGGTGGAAATTGGCCGTACCAGGAAGTATGTCAGGGATGTGCTTGAATTGAATAAGGGTTCCCTTGTTGTACTGGATAAACTGGCAGGAGAGCAGGTTGACCTGTTTGTGAACGGTCAGTGCATCGCAAAAGGCGATGTTGTTGTAGTGAATGATAATTTCGGTATCCGCATCACGGAAATCATCCAGGAAAACTTGGAAATCCCGATGTAGAAAGGGAATGTGTAGGATATGCTGCAGCTAATTGGTATGCTTCTGGCTGTTGTGGCGGTTCTGTTCCTTTCCTGGTATTTGACACGCAAGCTTGGAACCGTTGCGGGTTATAGGGGAAACAGTTCTCCTAATTTAAAGGTGCTGGATCGGATTCCCCTGGGACAGAATGAGTCTCTGATAATCGTCAGGGCTGGCAGGAAATTTCTTTTATTGGGTATTACACCGGCCGGAATTACCTGCCTGAAACAGCTTGAGCAGGATGAGATCAATCAGGATGGAGATGGGGAAAATCATCTTTCCCACAGAAGCTCTGTGGATTTTAGAAGCCTGCTGGAACAGATAAAAAGAGGAAGTAAAGATGGAAAATGATTCGCTGGTCAGCATTAACGGAGGAAGTGTCCCTACTCTGGAGCTTCTGCTTCTGCTGACAATTATAGCCCTGCTGCCGTCAATCGTGATCATGATGACTTCGTTTACACGGATTATCATTGTGCTTTCATTTACACGTAATGCGCTCGGCATACAGCAGACGCCTCCCAATATGGTCCTGGTAGGAATCGCGCTCTTTCTGACACTGTTTATCATGAACCCTGTGCTGGAAGAGATCAATACGGAAGCATTTCAGCCATACAGGGAAGAGGAGATAACGCAGGAGGAAGCCATTTCCCGGGCACAGGTTCCTCTGAAACGCTTTATGCTCAGGCAGACAGAAATCCCCACGCTGGAAATGTACGAAGAGCTGGCAGGAATCGAAGTGCCGGAAAATGTGGAAGATCTTCCCATGACAGTAGTAATTCCTGCATTTATGACAAGTGAGCTGAAACGAGGGTTTATGGCCGGATTCCTGATTTTTCTGCCTTTCCTTCTGATTGATGTTATCGTTTCTACAACGCTGATGTCCATGGGTATGATTATGCTCCCGCCCGCAACAATTTCCCTTCCATTTAAGCTGTTGCTATTTGTAACCGTGGATGGATGGAGCCTGCTGTTTAGCACGCTGGCACAGAGTTTCCAGTAGCGCTTCCTAGAAGACCAAAAATAGAACAGGCAGGAAAGAAAGGAGAAGCTGAAATGACGAATGGAGAAGTGTCGGATCTGATGTATCAGTTTTTTTTGCTGGCAGTCCGGCTTTGTGGCCCGGTCCTGATTATCAGTATGCTTGTCGGGATATTGATCAGTATTCTGCAGGCGGCGACACAGATACATGAACAGACGCTGACTTTTGTGCCAAAGCTGATCGTGATTGCTGTCATTCTTGTTTTTACGGGAACAGGGATGCTGGTGATCCTCCAGGATTTCTTTACGGATCTGATGAATATGGTCATGGGCCTGTGATCTGGGGTGAAGGGCTATGAATGTGCTGAACGAGGAAATGCTTGTGCTGTTTTCCCTGATCCTGATGCGGATGAGCGGATGCGTTTTCCTGAATCCTTTCTTTCGCAGAAGTGAAGTGCCCTCCATGGTTAAGGCAGGTATTGCGTTTTTATTGACGCTTATTCTGGTTTCTTCAACACCGCAGGAGATTCCGGTAATGGAAAATTCTCTGGTGTTCGGTAGCACCCTCCTGCAGGAATTTGCAGTGGGCGCAGTTCTGGGATTCCTTATGGAGCTGTTCCTGTCGATTATGTCCATGGCAGGAGCTTTAATTGATTTCCAAATGGGATTATCCATGGCGACAGTTTATGACGCGGGAACCAGTTCACAGTCGGCTTTAAGCGGCACTCTGCTTTATCTGTATATGGGTCTTTCCTTCTTCGCGGTGGACGGCCATCTGGCGCTGATAAAGATATTGGCGGATTCAGGGCGAATTCTTCCCTATGGCGCGCCTGTCCGGTGGAATGGTGTATCACAGGCGATGCTGACTGTATTTCCAGAATGTGTGCTTCTTGCGGTAAAGCTTTCCTTTCCCATGATAGCCATTGAATTTGTGACGGAAATGGCAGTTGGAATTCTGATGAAAGTGATTCCGCAGATTAACATATTTATACTCAGCATTCAGATTAAAATTGTTGTCGGTGTTCTGGTTTTTATCTTCCTGATAGGGCCTACAGGGGACATGATCGGGGATATTATCACGGATATGATGAATTCGTTGACTGAGATGATTGGGATAATGGTTCAGGGAACAGGACGGTGATGAGACGTGGCAGATGATTCCAGGACAGAAAAAGCCACACCAAAAAAACGGAAAGATGAGAGGAAAAAGGGAAATATTTTTCTCAGTCAGGATGTGATCAGTCTGGCAATGTTGCTTGGATCGTTTCTGATTATTCAGACATTTTTTTCCAGCGGTCTGGAGCGTGTGGTGGAATATCTCACGGAATGTATGGAACATATCGCTTCATGGACGGATTCTTCCACTGGTGGAATGATGAAGCTGATGGGGGAATTATGTTTTACAGCGGCTGTAATCGTGCTTCCTGTCCTGTTGCTGTGCACACTGATCGCCATAGTCGCAACGGGCGCACAGACCAGATTCATTTTTACAGCGGGAAATTTTGCGCCAAAATTCAGCAGGTTGAACCCGGTGGAAGGAATTCGAAAGCTTCTCTCTTTAAGGAATCTGGTAGATCTGATTAAAAATCTGATCAAGATTGCAGTCCTTGGAGTAGTTGTGTATCAGCTCCTGAGAACCGATATGCTTTCCATCCTCAGGATGATGGATGTGTCTCCGGCGAGAGCTGCCTCCTATATGCTGGACATGGTGATGACCATGGTACTTCGGGTCAGCCTGGTTTTTGCAGCTGTTGCTGCCCTCGATTTCTTCTATCAATGGTGGGACTATGAAAAACGTCTGAAGATGTCCAAGCAGGAAGTGAAGGAAGAGTATAAACAGCTGGAAGGTAATCCGGAAATAAAGAATAGAATCCGGAATATTCAAAGACAGCGTGCGAAAAGCAGGATGATGCAGGCCGTCCCTCAGGCAGATGTGATTATCCGGAACCCGACCCACTTTGCGGTAGCGCTTCGTTATCATGCAGGGAAGGACAGTGCTCCTGTTGTCATTGCAAAGGGACAGGATGAGCTGGCATTACGAATTGTGCAGAAGGGTGAGGAATATGAGGTTCCGGTTATTGAAAATCAGCCGTTAGCCAGAGCTCTCTATGCTGCTGTGAATATCAATGAAGAAATTCCGGCGGAATACTATGGGGCAGTGGCAGAAATCCTGGTCTATGTCTATCGGATCAGGCAGAAGGGAACTGTAAACTGATGAAAAAATTATTACAATATTCCGTTTCATTATTTGTGGTGGTCATTGTTCTGTTAATGATTATACCGCTAAATACATTCCTGCTGGATGTCATGATTATTCTGAACATTTCGATTTCTTTGATCATCCTGCTTATAACGATGAATATAAGAAATCCTCTGGAGTTTTCCATATTCCCTTCTCTGCTGCTGGTTACGACCCTTTTCCGGCTGGGCCTGAATGTGGCATCTACTCGGAACATCCTTACGAACCAGGGGAGTGCCGGACAGGTGATCCATGCGTTTGGTACCTTTGTCCTTCAGGGAAATATAGTCGTTGGATTTGTTATTTTCCTGATTATTGTACTTGTCCAGTTCATTGTAATTACAAAGGGTGCAGAACGTGTGGCAGAAGTGGCTGCCAGATTTACTCTGGACGCCATGCCAGGAAAACAGATGGCGATCGATGCGGACTTAAGCTCTGGCATAATTACCGAACAGCAGGCCAGGGAGCGCCGCGATAATGTTCAGAGGGAAGCAGATTTTTATGGTGCCATGGATGGTGCAACGAAGATCGTAAAAGGCGACGCAATCATGTCCATCATCATAACTGCAGTCAATCTGATTGCGGGAATGGTTGTTGGAATGGTTCAGGCAGGTATGCCTTTGGATGAAGCTCTGAGCGTATATTCCATTGCCACAGTTGGTGATGGTCTGGTTTCGCAGATCCCTGCGCTGATGATTTCGACGGCAACAGGTATGGTTGTCACCAGGTCTGTTGCACAGGGAAGCCTGAATGAGGATGTGTCAAGACAGTTTATGGCACAGCCCAGAGCCATTATGATGGCCGGCATTGTTGTGCTTTTTCTGGTTGTAGTGCCAGGGATGCCGAAAATCCAGCTCATTATTGTGGGAGGGCTGCTGGTATTTGCCGGTTCCCAGCTTTCTGCCAGGATGAAAGAAGCGGCGGAAAAGGAAAGCCAGCAGGCCGTACAGGCGCAGAAACAGGAGCAGGAACGGCAGGCCGATGAGGAAGAGTATTACAGGGATATTGATAACGTATATTCCCTGATTTCTGTTGATCCGATTGAGATGGAGTTTGGATACAGTCTGATTCCTCTGGTGGATGAATCGGAAGGGGGTAAGATGCTTAAGCGTCTTGCCATTTTCCGGCGACAGTACGCGCAGGAGATGGGATTCGTAATACCATCTGTGACCTTTAGGGATTCCAGTTCCTTAAGTACCAATCAGTATGCCATCAAGATAAAAGGGGAAGAAGTGGCAAGAGGGGAAATTCTGGTGGATTATTATCTTGCTCTGGAACCCCAAAAACCTACCGGTCAGCTTGATGGAATTGATGCAGTGGAACCTGCTTATGGAATTCCAAGTAAATGGATTCGACCGGAGAATAGAGAACTGGCGGAAATTTACGGATATACCGTCATTGATCCTCTTTCCGTCATGATTACCCATCTTACCCAGATGATCAGTCAGCATACCTGGGAACTGTTGACTAGGCAGGAGGTGGTAAAGTTGGTGGAGAATGTGAAGAAAACTTCCCCCGAACTGGTTTCGGAGACAATCCCGGCACAGGTTTCCTATGGCACTTTTCAGAAAATTCTGGTGGAGCTGCTTCGTGAGGATGTTCCCATTAAGGATCTGGAAACAATACTGGAAAGTGTTTCTGATTCGATTGTCCGTACCAAGGATCTGATCCAGATCGGAGAAAATGTCAGAGAAGCTCTGAAACGAACAATAACAAGGAAATTCTGTGATGGAGGCCAGATCAGGGTAATTACTCTGGATCCGGAATTGCAGAAGACGATGTCGGAAAGTCTTACCAAAGGAGATCAGGGGTATTATATGGCACTCAGCCCGGAAAAGGTGCAGACTCTGCTGGTCCGTGTTGGGGAGGCTGTAAAAAAGTTTTCAGAGCTGAAACAAAAGCCAGTTATTTTGACCAATCAGGTTCTTCGTATTTATGTTTATCGCCTGTTGCAGCCATTCTATCCAAGCATCTGCGTGCTCGCATTTAACGAATTGGGAGATAATGTGCAGATTCAGACGATTGGAAATATCACTGTATGACATGCTTTTGCGTTGCAGAAGAGGAGAAAATGGAATGGGAGCGGATAATGTTACAGAAGAAAAACAGCGGAAGGATATGACGGACGAAGAACTTCTGTGTGAATATAAGAAGACAGGAGATCTTTCCGTCCGGAATGAAATTGTGCTTCGTTATGTCAGCGTGGTAACAGCGTTGGCAGTAAACTGTAAGCGTGTTTATTCCTTTTTCATGGATCAGGAAGATATGGAAAATGAAGCCATCATATGGCTGATCCAACTGATCGAAAAGTATGATCCGAATAGGAACAGGCGTTTTTTCCCCTTTGTTTATGAACGTATCCAATGGAAAATTCTGGATTTGAGACGTAAGTATCTCAGAAAGGGAACTACGGCTAAGTACGATCTGGCAAAGATTAATCATGCAGAAGCAGTTCTGGTGAAAACTTCGGGCGTTTCTCCTACTAAGGCGGACATTGCCGGGTATCTTGGGGTAACACTTACAGAATTGGAAAGAATGATTGAGGGTACAGGTGTCATATCGAACACTTCTCTGGACCATATGTTAGAAGGTGATGAGGTTCAGGAAGGGGCATGTATTCTGAGAAACAGCAGTGTCAGTGAGCAGCCGGAAGATTGTTATATGGATAAGGAATTCAAACAAAAGTTGATAGATGGAATACATACTTTGCCGAATCAGTATCAGATAGCGCTTTCCCTATACTATGAGAAAGGGCTAAAACAGAAAGAGATTGCTGAGGTTTTTGGAGTGAGTACACCAAGGGTCAATCAGATCCTTAAAAAAGCGGTCGAAATGCTACGGGAATATTTGAATGATTATTGAACCATAAAAGAAAGGAAAGGCAATTATGTTTCAAGGTTTCTACAATTTATCAGGACAAATGTTGACACAGACCAGAAATCTGAATGTGATCAGCAGCAATATGGCCAACATCAGCACTCCGGGTTATAAAAATGATACTCTTGTATCAGGTGCGTTTGCTCAGGAGCTCATTTCAAGAATTGGAAACAAGGATAAATCCCCCGTTCCGGTCGGAAATATGTATCTGATTAAATCAGCTTTCAGTACGACGACGGATTATGAGGATGGGGCGATTCAGAGTACAGAGAGCCCGTTCGATTTTGCGCTGGAGGGAAACGGTTTTTTTGTGGTACAAACCGACGATGGAGAAGTATATACGCGGGACGGTTCTTTTTCGCTGGATGAGGAGGGCTATCTGATTCTTCCTTCCGTAGGCCGTGTTCAGGGAATCGATGGCGCAATCCAGTTTGATACGGATCAGTTTACTGTGGATAGGACCGGAACGATTTACCGGGAAGACGGAAGCATAATCGGACAGCTTCAGATCGTGGATTTTGCGGATTATGACCAGGATCTGCTCAAGAATGGAAAAAATGTTTTTGAAGCGGTCGGGGGAGCAGAGATGGAGAGTACTGCGGTCATTCACTGGATGGCGCTGGAGCAGTCCAACGTGGATCCGGTAGAGGAAATGACCGCGATGATGGAAAGCCAGAGATCCCTGCAAAGCGCTGCACAGGTGCTTTCCATGTATGACCAGTTGATGGAAAAAATGATGTCTCAGCTTGGACCAGCTTAACTGTAGGAATCAGACAAAAGGAGGAAAAGTAATGGATACCAGCTTTTATGCTGCTGCCCAGGCTGCCATAAGCCAGCAGCAGAAGATGAATGTTATTTCAAATAACATTGCAAATCTGAATACGACAGGGTTTAAAGCAAAAAATGCTGTTTTTTATGATCTGCTGAACTACAATCTCCGTGACCTGCCTGAAACGCAGACGGCACTTCAGGCAGGAAGCGGGGTTACAGTTGGGAGGACGGATACGGACTTTTCTTCTGGAACGATTGAAAATACAGGGATCAGGACACAATATGCTATTTCCGGAAGGGGATTTTTCATGCTTCAGGATCCAGTGACGGATGAAATTACCTATACCAGGGATGGAACCTTTTCCTGGTCATTGAATCCGGACGGCCTTTTCTATCTGGTTACGGACGGGCAGCTCAGGGTATTGGATGAAGCACAAAATCCAATAACGGTTACGCCTGAAATCCTGCAGGGGCTTACGGAAACGGTCGGTGAGACTGCGGAGTGGGCGGATCCGGGTATTTTTGAATTTCCAATCGAGTGGGGAATCCAAAATGCCGGCTATAACACATTTATTCCTTCTGCCCCAAATGGGGAGACTCAGCTTTCCCAGGATGCGAAACTTCTGCAGGGATATCTGGAACAATCCAATGTGGATCTTGCAAATGAAATGGCAAAAACGGTTGAAGCATCCAGAGCTTATTCCTATGTGCTGAAAATGATTCAGACGGCGGATGAGGTTGAGCAGACGATAAACAGTTTGAGATAGTGAGGCGGATATGAAAATCAAAAACTACGAAGACCTGGATTCCATGGAACTGGATATCATCCGGGAGGTGGGGAGCATTGGTACGGGAAATGCGGCAGGAGCACTTTCCGGGCTTCTGGGTACAGAGGTTGGGATGACCATCCCGCATGTTTATGTGTGTACCTATGATGAAGCGACGGAATCCCTGGGGGATCCGGAAAAAGTGGTTGCCGGTGTGATCTCAAGGATGGACGGGGAAATCAGGGGAATCATGCTTTTCCTGTTTGACTTGGATTTCTGCCGCGAAATCCTTTCCCACCTTCTGGGGAAAACGCTGCAAAGCTATGACGAGCTTGGAGAAATGGAATATTCTGCTCTGAATGAGGTCGGGAATATCATGATTTCCACTTATGTGAAAGCAATGTGCTCACTTGCAGATATGAAGGTGGAGCTGAGCGTACCGGCTGTATCGGTAAACATGCTGGGAGCCCTGATCAGCGTGCCGATTGTGGAATTGGGTTATGAGACGGATCGGCTGTTAATGATCCGTGGAACCTTCCGTATCAGAGACAGGCAGTTTGACAGTAATATGCTCATGCTGCCGGATGTAAAATCCCTCAATCATCTGATGAGAAAGCTGACGGGGCAGAATGACAGGTAAGGAGATAAAGGTCGGCATTGCAGACATGAGAATTGTCAGGGGTGAGGGAACCCTGATCACCTATGCTCTGGGCTCCTGTGTGGGAATTGCAATGTACGATCCGGTATTAAAGCTTGGCGGGCTTTTACATATTATGCTGCCGGAATCAATGAATCTGGCGGGACAGGCGGGAATGAACATCTATAAATTTGCGGATACGGGAATACCGGAGATGCTTCGGAAAATGCAGATATTCGGCGGACAGAAGCAACGATATATCTGCAAAATTGCCGGTGGAGCAAAAATGTTTGAAATGTCCGGAGAGATGGGAAATATCGGTCAGAGAAACGTGGAGAGTGTCCGCAGGGTGCTGGCCGAACAGCAAATCAGGATCAGGAAGCAGGATGTGGGACAGAATTATGCGAGAACCATGTCCATGGATGTATCCACAGGGCTTGTCCGTATCCGGACCTACGGGCGGCCGGAAATTATTTTGTGAGGTCAGGAAAGGAGCGGAAAATGTCACAGACAGGTATCTTACTGGAATCTGGAACAAATGAAATTGAGATCATGGAATTTGTCATCGATAACGAACTCTATGGAATCAATGTTGCAAAGGTAAAAGAAATTATGATGAGCGGGGCTGTAAAGTCAATCCCACATACACATCCTGCTGTGGAAGGGATTTTTAAGCCAAGGGGAGTTCTTCTGACCGTGGTGGATCTTCCGCTTTATCTGACAGGGGAAAAGCATGAGAAGCATCAGAAGGACCTGTTTATTGTGACCTTTTTTAACCAGCTGAATGTGGCATTCAGGGTTCACCGGGTGGAAGGAATTTTCCGCATTTCCTGGGAGGACATCCAGACGCCGGATAAGACAATCACAAACAGTGGCGACAGCGTTACAACAGGAATTGCAACCTGCGAAGGAAAGCTTGTAACCATTCTGGATTTTGAAAAAATAGTGGCTGATATTGCGCCGGATACCGGAATTCAGCTTTCTGATGTGGATGAACTCAGAGAAGGGGAAGAGGAAGGAGCATGTATTGTTCTGGCAGAAGATTCCATTCTTCTGATGAGAATGATTGAGGAAGCGCTGACAAGAGCCGGATATGTAAATTTGAAAAAGTTCAGCAACGGCCAGGAGGCCTGGGATTATCTGTGCGAAGTGAGAGATGATCCGGAGCTGGAAGAGAAGGCGAGCTTGGTTATTACAGATATAGAAATGCCCAAAATGGATGGGCACAGGCTGACAAAGCTGATTAAGTCTGATGAAAAACTCAGGCAGATCCCTGTCATTATTTTTTCCTCCCTGATCAATCCGGAGATTGAAAGAAAGGGGAAGGAGCTTGGGGCAGATGAGCAGCTTTCAAAACCGGAGATCGGGCATCTGGTGGCTGTCATAGATAAGCTTTTAGAAAAAGGAGAGAAGTGAAATGGACAAGTATATGGTCAGAAGGTCCATACAGGATCGGAAAACACATCAGGTATTGGGATATGAATTGATTTTTCAGGGGGGAAGCGGCGATTTTTACGATATTGCGGATAATGCTGCCGAGGACGCTGTGTATAGCTTCCTGGTTCAGAATATGGGAAAAATGCTGGAAAATAAGCCGGTATTTATCACCTTTACGCCTTCTCTTCTCTTTCGTAATACTCCAAGGCTGTTTGAAAGCGCCAAACTGGTCATCCAGATCGAAGAAAATCTGATTATCCATCCCCTGGCTGCCCCAATTATAAAGAAATACAGGGCGGAAGGCTACCAGTTTGTGATTAACAATTTCCAGTTCAATTCCCGTTTCTTTTCCATGCTGGAATATGCGGATTTTATTCGGGTTGAACTAGATAAGCAGATCAGGGAGTCCGGAAAGGAAAAAGACTCTGTGGATAACGTGTTCCGTATGGCGCAGGGATTTGGAAAGAAATGCATTCTTGCCGGAATTGAATCGAAAGATGACTTGATTCTGGCAGAAAAGCTGAATGCGGATTATGTGGAAGGAAGATATGTGGCAGAGAATTTTGTCACAAAGATGAACAAGATGGAATATATGAAGGGTAATTTCTTTCAGCTGGTGGTGGAAATCAGCAAAGAAGAACCTGATATTTCCGTACTGGAGGAGATTATCAGCCGGGATGCTGGCCTGACCTACAGCCTGCTTAAAATGGTAAATTCCACTTATTTTGCGCTGCGGAAGAAAACCACATCAGTCCGTCATGCCCTTGTGACAATGGGAATCAGCCGCCTCCGGGAGTGGGTGTATATGCTCAGCCTGAATGTCAGTGAGGATGACTCCATGGAAGAGGTGCTGAAGCTGTCCTTCCTGCGCGCGACATTCTGTAGCGAGCTGGCAAAACGGATTCCCGCTCTGAAGATTACGCCTATGGAAGCCTATATGATGGGGATGTTTTCCTGCATGGGAATGATGGTGGATGCGCCGCTTTCCGAAATTCTTCAGGAGCTTCCGGTCAGCAATGAGGTAAAGGAAGCGCTTTTAGAGCAGAAGGGGACGGCGGGTATGTTATACAGTCTGATCCTTTCCTATGAAAAAGCAGACTGGAAGGAGAGCCGGCGTCTGGCAAAGGAACTTGGGGCTGAAGGCCTGGATCTGGTTCAGATCTATGTGGACTGTGTCAATAACGTGGATCATATCTGGAAAGAACTGACATCGGAATACAGTGAGGAGTGAAGGGAGGAAACGCGGTGTCTGTAAATATAGTGCTGACCAATCAGAAAGGCGGCGTGGGAAAGACCACCTCCTGTGCGGCGCTGGCCGGAGGACTGGCACGGGAGGGCTTTCGCGTTCTGGCTGTAGATATGGATCCCCAGGGAAATCTGGGCTTCAGCCTAGGCCTGAATCAGGAAGAGGGCGATGTGTATGAGGTGCTTACAGGACAGAGAAAGATACAGGAAGCGATTCAACAGGCGGAAGAATGTGACGTGCTTCCATCCAGCATGCTGCTTTCTGCCCTTCAGGAACAGCTGAAGGAAAAAGACGCTGCACAGATGATTTTAAAGAGAAGCCTGGCTCCAGTCGAAGGTCAGTATGATTATATTATCATTGATACACCGCCTTCTCTAAACATTCTCACAATCAACGCCTATGCAGCAGCTTCCTGGCTGATTATACCAATGGGTGCGGATATCCTGAGCCTGGTAGGACTGACACAGCTCAGTGAAACCGTAGAGGCGGTTCGTGCTCAAATAAATCCTTCACTTAAGGTGCTCGGAATTCTGTTGACCCGTTATAATGCGAGAACCCGTCTCTCCAGGGATGTCGCTGATATGGCGGAAGAGGTAGCGCTGCAGATGGAAAGCCGGGTATTGGAAGCGCGTATCAGGAACGCAGTTGCTGCTTCTGAAGCACCGGCACATGGAGAAAGTATCCTGAAATATGCGCCTAGATCCAAGGTGGCAGCGGACTATGCTTCTTTTGTACAGGAGATAAAGGAAATAACAGAAAAATAAAAGACAGGAATGCATTGAAGGGAAAGGCATGGAACAGGAATGGCAAGAAAACCAGCAAAAAATAATAAAACGGAACATGTACTTAATCTTCTGACGGCACGGAAGGAACCGGAAAAAAGGGAAACGGAAGAAGATGTTTCCAAAGATATCAGAGAACAGCTTGAAGAGGAGCTGAAAAAAGAGCAGCTGGAAGATGCGGCTGCTGGGCAGGAGGGGCCTGAGAAAGAAGAAACGGAAAAAGCCGGGGATACAAAAGAGCAAATAGATGCTGCTGAACCGGAGAGGCTGCCGGATGCTGTGAAAGCTCCGGATCCGGGACAGCAGTATTTTTTTTACAATGTGATGGAAGATCTGGTTGGAGACAAGGTGGAAGAAAATTTGGTAAGGTTTGGAGCCTGTACCTGCGCAAGATGTAAAGCTGATGCTATGGCACTTGCCTTGAATCATCTTTCCCCCAAATATCTGGTTCTGGAAAAACAGGCGCGTATGCCTATGCACAACTTTTATGAAAAGAAGTATACAGTAGAGATTTTGGTGGCTCTGGTCCAGGCATGCATTCAGGTTGCAAAACATCCCAATCATTAAAAAAAAAGAAAATGTTCTTCATGGGTTAATATTCAAGCAATAGAAACGACATTATTTATAGAAGCTTTAATTTGCCCTACAAATGAAATCGTTTATTGATTTAGAAGAACAGGAGGGATTTTTATGCCAACTATCGGTGGATTAAGCAGCTCAACCGTAAACAGTGCCTCCAGTCTCCGTGGTTATGGAGGTCTGGCGAGTGGAATCGACCGCGACAGCCTGATTGAAAACCTCACTTATGGCACAACAAGCAAGATCAATCAGCAGCTTCAGGCACAGCAGAAGCTGGAGTGGGAACAGGAAGCGCTTCGCAGTATAACGGATAAGTTTTATGATTTTAATCAGAATTATATGTCCTATACATCTTCCAACAATCTGCTTGGTTCTTCTCTGTTTTCACCATCCAGAACGACTGTCTCTGGCACAAACAGCCAGTTTGTGAGTGTGACAGGGGCGTCAAGTGCGCTGGAATCTGTGAGAATTCTTGGAGTGAGCCAGCTTGCGCAGAATGCAAAAGGTGTGACTGCAAAAGATGCTTCTGTGCAGAAGCTGGTGTCAGGAAATATCAGCAGCATGTCAGATAAGGTGACGATTAATGTGATCGGCGGCTCCAGCCTGACATTAACCTATGGTACAACGAATTATCTGGTTTCCCTGCCGAAAGAAGGGGACGGATACAGCTACAATGGTGCGGATGAGATTGCTGCGGCTCTGAATAAAGCTTTGGGCGAGGTTACTATTGGAACTGACAGAACTCTGGCGGATGTCATGGAAGCCAGTGTGGAAAACGGGAAAATGGTGCTAAAGAATACGGATACTGCCGGCAACACCATCCGGATACGTGGCGACAGCAACAGTCTGATGTATAAGCTTGGCTTCCTTTCCTCCGGAGAAACAGTTGCAGGTATGGATGATGAAGAGCTGACCATTACCCAGGAAGGGTTAAAGGCAAAAAATGCCGTTACCTATGAGGAAACGAAAACCCGGGCAGAATGGCTGGCTGGCCAGACGATCAGCTTTACCTACAACGGAACTACCAAAAACATTACCCTTGGAAGCCAGAGCGAGCTGACAACGGTGGATGCGCTGGTGGAAAATCTCCAGAAAGAACTGAATACTGCATTTGGAAACGAGCGTATTACTGTGGAACTGTCAGGAGGAAGTATCTCCTTCAGAACTACGTTGCCCGGGACAAATGGTGCCGAAGACGGAAGCTCCGTCCTTGCGATCAATTCTTCCAGTGGTATTGGAGTGCTTGGCACGGGAGCAGCGCTGTCGATCAATGCGGGAAGCTCTAATCGGCTGAACCTGACTTCTTCGCTGCTAGAAGCGGGACTTCAGGATCAGGATAGGGTCCTCGCCGGGAAAACAGCTGATGAGGAATTCTCTTTGACCATCAATGGAGTAACGATTGATGGTTTGAAATATGGAGATTCCATTTCCGATATCATGCGGAAAATCAATGAGAATGAAGCAGTTGGTGTTCAGGTTTCCTATCAGTCGGATGTGGACAAGTTTGTGTTCACTGCCACACAGGAAGGGGCAAGCGGCAGGATAGAGATCGATTCCGGATCTGCGGACATTTTTAAGGCGTTGTTCGGCTTTAATAACGATACTGACGGGGCAATAACGAAGGGCCAGGATGCGAAGGTTATGGTGCAGTATGACAGTGGAGAGCGGCTTGAGCTGACAAGAGGTACTAATACTTTTTCCCTGAACGGTGTCAACCTGACGGTGAAGGGAACCTTTGGATATGGAGATGACGGCGCGCTTCTGGCGACTGCTGAAACGGATGCGGTATCGTTTACCGCAGAAATGGATACGGATAAGACAGTTGAGGCTGTCAGAGGAATGATTGATGCTCTAAATGAGATCATTGAACTGGTTAATGATGAAGTATCCACGAAGCCTAACCGCGATTACGCCCCGCTCACTTCTGACCAGGAAGAGCAGATGACGGAAAGCCAGATCGAAAAGTGGAACGAAAAGGCAAGCGCCGGTATGCTCTTTAACGATACAGATTTGAGGAGTATGGCTGATGCGCTGCGCTTCCTGGCTTCCTCGGACAGCGGATTGAGGAATATCGGGATTGGCGTTTCTGACTCCTACTCTGATAACGGCAAACTCACCTTTGATGAGGACACGTTCCGGCAGGCACTGGAGTCTGATCCAGATAATGTAAGACAGCTTCTGGCTGGAGCTGCCCAGACCGATGAAAATGGCAGAGTAATAAGCGAAGGCGGACTGATGGTTCGGATTCAGGAGATTTATACCAAGTATGCGGGGATGACTGGTGCGGTAAAGGGAATTCTGGTAGAACGGGCAGGTTCTTCCCATGCGCCGACTACAATCCTGAATAACCGGATCCAGCAGCAGCTGGATGAGATTGATGATTATATCGAACGGCTGCAGGATCGGCTTAAGACAGAACAGGATCGTTATATTTCCCAGTTTACGGCCCTGGAGACGCTGGTCAGTCAGATGAACTCACAGAGCAGCTGGCTTGCTTCTGCTTTTTCCTAATAATGTAATGTGGCATAAGTGCTAGAAATCAGAGGATAGAAAAAGCAATGAATAAAACAAATATATGGAATGAGTATCAGCAATATAAAAACACCTTAGTTTCTGAATCTATGTCGCGGGGAGATCTTCTTTTGACATTGTATGATGAACTTTTAAAGCGTCTTTTGAAGGCAGAGCTTTCCCTGGAAAATCAGAACTATGAATTGTTTGAGGCGTCGATACAGAAGTGTTGTGACATCGTATATTATCTGGAAAGAACTCTAAATTATAAATATTCTATCAGCCGTGAACTGAAAATGTTTTATGATTTCTTTATTTATGAATTTTCACGTCTGAAAGCCTCCAGAAACGTGCAAATTATTCACGAAGTAAGGCCATTGATCCAGGATTTGAGGGAAGCTTTTGCTGAAGCTGATAAAAAAGAAGTGAATAATCCGCTTTTGGAGAAGCCGGTATTGTCACGGCTGAAAAAGGGGTGAATTGCAAAAATGGAAACGGAGTTACTGTTGGAGGTGGCCAAACAGTTACAGGGACGCTATTCCTGCTTACAGGAGATAGACCAGATAACTAAGGAAACGCAGGAGGCTTTTGCTAGAAATGACGCAGAGTCAGCACGCATGCTACTTGGCATGCGTGGTGAGTGCATGGAAAAGGCAGACAGATATCGTGAGAAAGAGGAAAAGCTGTTCAGTACACTGGAGCATACAGAGGCAAAACTTTTGAATGGCTTGATCCATAATGAAGTCACAGCAGAGGAATTCCCGGAGCAATGCCGTAAGGCTGCCGCTATTATTGCGGTAGTTTCTGAAAATACTCGAAAATTGCTGGATAGGATTATTCAGAATGATCAGGTTATGAACCGGAGGATTACCGGAAGTAAGTCGTACTATCAGAAGAAGGACTGAACAGGAACTCTGTTCAGTCCTTTCGTGAAATAACCCATGCAGGAGAACCGTTATCATCTGCTTTGGAAAGTTCCGAGAGGAGTAGGGAGGGGGCCCAGTCCATCTGAGTATGTTCCGGGTTCACAGGATCTGCAATTTTTACGCTTCCATCTCCGTTGGTACCAATGACAAGAATGAAATGCCCTCCGTCAGTGAAATGTCCAGGGCCCATTAAAAGTACTATCAGCTTGCCGCTTTCAAGGCATGTCCGCAACGCTTCCGGAGTGCGGACAGAAAGGGTTTCCGTACGCAGGCCAAAAGCCTCAGCGGCGCCTGGAATCAGTGAATGCATGGAACCGTTTCCAGGTGAATAATATCCATTCTGGCTTGCCCAGTCGGCCATTTCCGGAGGCGTGATGATTTGATCGGTAAGATTGGTCACTACCATTGCCATAGCGGTTGGACCGCAGCCATATGTTCCCATGGGATCCTGCCCTGCACATAGGTAGTCTTTCCATCTGGGATCTGTCTGATAATAAAAGAGAAATTCATGTTCCGGTTCCTGATCTACGGAAATCGTGAATTCAGTTACAGTCTCTACCGCTATCTCTTCCGAAATTTCACTGTCGGCTTGGGACTGTTCAAATAGAGGCTGAGGGAACTCTGTGTATAAAAAAAACAATGCGCCGGCTACAGATAATAGAGCCGAAAAAAGGAACAATCCTGTTGGAATGCTGTGGAAATTGTCTTTTTTTTGATAAGAATGTTTCTCTTTTGATTTTTTGGGGGAATTCATAAGCACCTCCTGTATATAATGTCGTACATTTTTTTGAAAAGTAAAGGGCTGTTGCATGGTTCAGATAAATCTTTTTGATGTGGAAGTATGTTACAATGATGAGGCAGTTGCTTTGGAGCATATTAATCTTAGGATTGAAGCGGGTGAATTCGTATTTTTGATTGGAAGAAACGGGGCAGGTAAAAGTACGCTTTTAAGAGTAATAAATGCCAGAATATCTCCGACAGCCGGGGAAGTCTGGATAGACGGAATAGATCCGAATACCCTTTCTTCCGGAAGAAAACAACGCTTCCGGAGAAACTTTGGGCTGATGGAGCCATCGGTAGGTTTGTTAAAGGACAGAAATATATATGAGAATATCGCATTTGTGATGAGGGCTGCGGAACAGCCTGAAAGGAAAATTCGAAGAGAGATCCCGGCACTTCTGGCCTCTGTGGGAATTGGCGGATACGAAACGAGGAAACCGGCAGAACTATCCGGAGGGGAGAGAGCAAAGGCTTTGCTTGCAAGGGCATTAAGTCTTCACCCCAGAATCCTTTTGGCGGATGAACCGACGGCAAATCTGGATCCGGACAGCAGTTGGGATATGATGTGCCTACTGGAGGAAGTGAATAAACGGCATGGAACCACTGTTATTATAGCGACTCATGACAGGGAGAATGTTTCCTTTATGAGGAAAAGGGTGATTACGATGGCTGCAGGAAATATTGTAGCTGATGAAAGACTGGCAATCTATAACAGCAGGGCATCTGATATATTTGAGGAGCGAAAAATTCTAAATGAGCGTGCAAAGCGGAAATTATTATGAAACGGAACAGTTAATCGTAATGCTGGAGGCTGTTATCAATTCACATAAAGCATTTCGGAATGTAAAGCTCTTTCACTGGGAAAGTGTATTTCGAATTGCAGAGTATCATGAAGTGACAAATATGGTATATTTTGCAATACTGGGAATGGATATTAGAATTCCGCCGGAATGCAGGCGAATGTTTGAGGACAGCTTTCGCCAGGCAGTTGGAAATGTAGATGAATTGAAAAATGTGGTAGAAGCTGTCATATGGAAATTTGAAAAAGAAAAGAAACATCTTCTGCTCACTGGAAGCTATTCCTATCTTCCATATTACAAAAAGAGCGAGATGGGAGAGACAAAAAGTGCAGAGTTTTTTGTGGAAAAAGGAAAGAGGGGCCTGATACAGGAAATGATGTATCAGCTGGACTTCCTGCCTGAATATCGTGGCACGGATCGCACTGTTTATTCCAGAGGTATGATTCGGCTGGAATTTATAGAAAAGTGGAGGAATATAAGCCGAAAGACGGAAAAATATTTTTCCCGCCCACTGTCGTCCTATCCGATGGTGGAAGGATTCCGCTATATTCACCGTATGAATGCAGAAGATGACTATCTGCGTCAGATCTGTGATTTTGCTGCGGATTATGCAGAAGGTTTTCCCAGACTAAGAAGTTTTGTAAATTTCTGGCTGTTCTACCAGAGTAATAATCAGACCTTGGACTACCGAACATTGATAAAAAGGTTGAAAAAATTTCGCCTTTCCAGATTTTCCGGTCATATATTATGTCTGACTGCCTTCTGGTTTGGAAGAATACAGATTCCTGCACAGGAGGAGAACGAGTGTCTGGAACTTGCCCATTGCCTGTTTAGTCGCGGGCGTGAAGGAAGGGATACTGTACGTGCAGATTTGCCGCGCGGTAGCGTAAAAGATGAAGAGGATGAATTGAGAGAGCCAGAAAGGAAACGAAAAAAATTTTTAGGGATAAAAAAGGAAAGAAAACTTTAAATTTTTCTGATTTTATACGACATTTATTATAGAAGGGTAATTGAGGGTAAAAGAAGGGGATTCTATGAAAATAATGGATCACATCAACTGGTCAGGAAAAGATTATAAAATTCAGCGTCAGCTACAGCCCATAGGGACCGGGAGACAGGTTCAGCGAACCGTTGAAGAAAGAAAGATTATGAATGAGGATAGGATGGTCTTACAGTCTGATTATCGTTTGGCTGCTGAAAATGATTTTATCAGGAAATCGGCGAATCTGGTAACGGATGATCTCAGGCAGCAGGATGAAGGAAGAGCAGAACAGATTGCAGTTATAAAGCAACAGATTGCAGATGGTACGTATCGAGTGGATGCAGCCGCCATCGCAGATGAGATTCTGAAAAGGGGATGGATGAATGCAGAAACTGAAGAAAGTGATTCATGAACTTGTCGAAATGTTTGAAGAACTGAACCGTGTAGAAGAAAAAAAGAAGGAAGCAATTCTGAAGGACCGTCCGGTGGAAGTGGAAGAGATCATGAAACAGGAGCAGGCGCTGACACTACGTTTTAAGTCCTGCGAAAAAAAAGTAGAAGAGTTGCTTTGTCAGGAAGGACAGACGGGAAAAAACTTAAAGGAAGTCTTGGATTCGCTGGGACGGGATCAAAGAGAAGAGTTACTTCCTGACTATGAAAAGCTGAAAGAAGAATTATCTTCCTATCAGGAAATAAGGATGACGGTAAATGAACTATTAAATGTGAAATTGTATAATATAAAAAGGAAGCTGGAAGAACACGGGGAAATCTACTCTGCAGATGGCCGGTATAAGGAAAGATGGGATAAAGGCAGGGTACGGAGGGGATAGGGCTCAGAGACGTACTTTTGCTGCACAGAGGAGGAAAAAGAATGATTCGTTCAACATTTTCAGGATTTAATACAGCGCTGTCCGGTTTGAATGCGTCCCAGAAAGCACTGGATGTGGTCGGACAGAATATCACAAATATGAATACAACAGGTTATACCAGGCAAAGGCTTGATCTGTACAGCATCAAAGGACCGGGGCCAAATGCTTTTTCTTTCACCACGGAAACCAAGGTGGGACAGGGTGTCATGATGCAGTCCGTCAGCCAGCTGAGAGATCCCTATTTGGATTATCAGTACCGGACACAGTTAGCCAAGGTAGGAACGCAGGATGCCATAAATCTGGTTTTGGGAGACATCGGAACAATTTTCGATCAGGCGGATACAACTAATGTCCAAGAAGCCCTGGATGATATTGTAAGCCAGCTTCAGGATCTGTCTACAAAAGTTGGGCAGGATGGAGCAGATGGGCTTGTGAGGGAAGCATTTGGGGTGCTGATTGATTTCCTACACCAGAATTCGACTGGACTGGATGACATCAGGGATAGTCTGATAACCAAAATGACAGAAAATATCGGGCCGCAGGTAAACAGTATTCTGGATCAGATTGCTGATCTGAACGATCAGATCAAACGTTCTGAGATCTTGGGAGATCCGGCACTGGAGCTACGTGATACAAGAAATCTTTTGCTGGATGATCTGGCAACCTATTTTCCGATTGAGGTATCTACCAGACAGGTTGATGTCGGTGGAAATGTCACGGTAGAAGAGCTGGATGTAAAAATCAAAGGCAGTGATAAATATCTGATAACACATGATCATGTGGGAAGCGTCGAATTTAAGGAGAGTCAGAGTAATCCGGGAGAACTGGATATGACCCTTACGGTAATAGACAGAACAACGGGACAGGAAGTGCTCTATGGAGATGATGCTGACGATCCGAAAATTACTGAAGGTATTATTTATGGAAATCTGGAAATGCTCAACAGCGATGGAATTTCAGCAGGTGAAGAAACAAAGGGGATCGGATACTATGAAGCGTTGCTTGACAGCTTTGCCTATACGATTGCCACGGAAATGAATCGGCTGAACGGTTATGTTCCGACTGATCAGAATACAGAGATATATAAATTGTTTGAATCTTCGGACGGTGGTGGAATTACTGCATCTACCATTAAAATATCCGATGGGTGGCTGAATGGGACTACGTCTCTCACAAATTCGTCTGATATGTCGAATAACCCTACTGGTAATGATCTGATTCTTCAGATGAAGGACCTTCTTTCAACAAAAAATGATCTTAAGTTCGTTTATGTGGATGATAATGGGATAGCGGATGAGAACAGGGTGCTTTATACAGGCACAATGCCCGGCGCCTATACCAATATCCAGAATATGCAGGGTATGCAGAAAAGTTCCACAGAATCTATTCTGGCTAACCGTGTATCTGTGATGAATGAAATCGCAGATAGCCGGGATTCTGTTACAGGCGTATCCTTGGATGAAGAAGTCATGAATCTGCTTCGATATCAGCAGTCGTACAGCGCGGCAGCACGCTTGATGACAGCAATGGATGAGGCACTTGACACATTGATTAATAATACAGGCGTGGTGGGAAGATAAAAGCTGAAAAATAGGGGATTGGACGGGAGGAGGACATCATGAAATTATCAGGGATTGAGGGTGGAAGCAGATTGCTTCATGCAGCAGTCATAAATCAGGCGGTTAACAGAGGAAAGAAGAAAGACATGTCTCAGGCAGTCCCGGCAATTTCCCAGAGAAACAGAGATTCTGTTTTGATCTCAGCGCAGGGAAAACAGAAGAGCATACTTCAGCAGCTGATGGATCAGAAGCAACTCATCCAGGAAAGCCGGGATGCTGAAATGGAACGGGGGCTGGAAGAAGGATATATTAACCAGGAGAAAATAGATGAATATGATGAGCAGTTGAAGGAAATAGACAAGCAGATTGCGGAAGCATTAGTAAGGGAGGCTGGGGATGAGGATGGCCAGGAGGAATCCGAGAATAACAGTGGTTTGAAAACGAAAGAGGAATATATGCAGAGCCGGATGGTGGATTTGGCGGCTGGAATGGATCAGGCTGAATTTATTTCTTCTGTACAGGAGAAGTTGGATGGTGAAGCGAGGATCCTAAAATCAGAAATCCGATCAGATGGCAGCAGAGCTTTGGATAGCAAGCGTGACCGGTTGAGGGAGATCGAATCAAGATCCGATGGCTTAACATCAATGATTGGAGAAAAAATTTCTGATATTCACGAAGAGGAAATGACAGAGAAAAATAATTCTGCAACGAATGAAATTACTGAAGAGAGTGAAAATTTGGCAGGTGAGATAAAAAAGGAATACTGATATACCAATCAAAACAAATCCATTTAAAATGGAACGGATGAGAAACGCGGATACATAGGAGGTAATTGCGATGCGGATAACTACAAATATGATCAGAAGAAATTATATGTCTGGTCTCAGCGCCGCTCTTCAGGAATCGGCAAATACCAGAAATACAGTACTTTCCGGTAGAAAATATACTCGTTTTTCAGAGGATCCATTCAGCGCCTCAAGTGCGGCAAACCTGGAAAGGAAGTATCTTAGAAATAAGGATTATATGGATACAGTGAAAGAACTTCAGTCTATCATTGATACGCAGGAGGATGCAGTTGCAGAATTAAGTGATATCGCAGAAACAGTGAGCAAAAACTACTCTGTAAGCGCCATGAATGATGTCGGGGGGCAGGATGGAAGGAAAAGTTATGCTACGGCGATTCGGGAGCTCCAGGAATCCATGCTGAACAGTCTGAATGCACAGTATGGAGACCGTTTTGTGTTAGCGGGAAACAGTGCATTGGAAGCTCCATTTCAGCTGAATGCAAATGGAGAGCTCATATACAGAGGGGTAAATGTGGAAACCGGAGATCCGGATGAGCTGAACAGACTGGCATCTGAATCCACTTATGCGGATATTGGATACGGGATGAGCATTGATGATGACGGAAATATTTCATCTTCAACTGTATTTGATTATGCGCTTCCAGGCTTGTCCCTTGTGGGATATGGTACAACGGCGGATGGAACCAGCAAAAATATGGTACTCCTGCTTGGTGAAATGGCAGATGTGCTGGAGGCGGATACTTTTGATGCACAGCGGTATGAAAAGCTCTGGGATCAGTTTCAGGAGGGGACTGAGAAACTGATTGATTCGAGCGCGAGCCTGGGAATTCGTTCAAAGTCTCTGGAAACAACAGCTACCAGGTTGGCTGATATGGATCTGACAATGACGGAACAGCTTGACAGTCTGGTAAATGAGGATCCTGCCTATGCCATTATGAATTACAGTTATGCGGAGTATGCATATAATGCGGCATTAAAGGTAGGAACGGGGATTATTGGGCAGTCGCTTCTTGATTTTTTGAACTGATATAAAAGGAAGGAAGGGGTGTAGAATGGAACAGTTGCTGAAGATTACAACAATTCCTCTCAATTATGAGATGAAGATTACAAATGCCAGGCTGGAGTTGCAGCGTGGCGATGCTCAGATGCAGATACACAGACAGCGTGGTGGAATGCGGATTCGTACACAGCCTTCCAGACTGCATATTGATACATATAATGCACGCAATTCCGTAGTTCCGACCACAAAAACCAGCATCTATCAGGCAGCAGGACGGGGAATGCAGAATGCAGAGGAAATAACCGCAAGATATGCCAGCGAGGCCAGGATATTGATGCAGGCAAAACCGGGAGAAGGGAGCCAGGCAATCGATCAGATCATAGCGAACAGAATCAATCCGGCAACCGGAGAATTCCAGCTTGGTTTTATTCCTGCTATCGGTGCGGATATCAGTGCGACCCGTGGATCTATAGATATGCGTTATCAAATGGATCAGTTACTTTTTGACTGGCGCATCAATAATGGTAGTCTTGAATATATTCCAGGAAATATTGAAATTGACATCACACAATATCCGGATGTTCAAATTGAATATATGGGCTCTCCCATGTATGTGCCGCCAAGTGCAGCACCGAAGTTCAGCATGGAGGCGTAAAGCAGAGAAAGGCATAAGAGATACAGGCAGACAGCCAGGTTAAGATGGCCGTCTGCCTGTTTTCTGCACAGAAATGGGACAAGTACCTGTTGACCAGCGCAGGAAGGAGAGAAAGGATGAAAATAGAAACAGAGTATTTTGGTGAGATTGAATATACGAAAGAGGATATTATCACCTTCAGGAATGGCCTGTATGGATTTGAAACGCACCATCTCTTTCTGCCTGTTTCTTTTGACGAGAAGAGTGACAGCCTTTTGTGTCTTCAGAATCTGGAGGACAGGCATCTGTCATTTATTGCTGTGAATCCATTTGTTTTTTTCCCGGAATATAAGCCAGAGTTGGAGAACGGGGATTACAGCAAGCTTGGAACACAGGAGGATAATGAACTCTCATACTATGCTTTGTGCGTGATGGAAGCTCACGCGGAAGAGTGCCGGGTAAATCTTCGGTGTCCAATCGTAGTAAATGTAAAAAGCAGGGAGGCTGTTCAGGTGGTTCTGAGAGATTCGTCATATTCTTTTAGGCAGCCATTGGGGAAAACACAGCAATAAAAGAAAAAGTGAGATAAAGTTAGGAAAAGGAAAAATATTAGAGGTTTATGAAATGGATAATGAATTTCTTGATTTTGTGCATACTGCTGAGGATATGCTAAAGCAAGCAAATGAGCTAGAAGAATTGGCTTCTCAGGCAGCAGCAGACCCACAGGCATTGGGGGAAAAGCGTGAATTCTGTTGTCAGGAAATTGCCAGATTGACGGAAATCGTACGTGAGATTAATTTTTTTTTCCTTCAACCTTACGAATCAAAATTTCAGGATATTATAGATGCGGTAGCAGTAGCGGAAGTATATGAGCTGCCTTCCCTGGTGGGTGAATGGCAGCACGGTCTTAGCCATATTTTGCTTAGTTATTTGAGGACATATTTTCATGATAGAAAACAGCTCCCCCAAGAAGAAATCGAAGAGGCTATGTCGCTTACCCATTATTTTATGAACCTGACTGATCAGGAGGTAGGAGAACTGCTTATGATGATTGCTGACGGATGCCAGGTCAGTGCTCCGCAGCTCTCATTTAAAATTATGATGGAGGCACTGCAGACTGCCCCTACTATGCTTCAAGCAGAGAATATTACACGTCTACATAGCTATGTTTATCGTCCAGAAGTAATTCAAGCGATAGAAATACAAAGTTGCCCTGTTTGCGGCAATGAAAATGGAGAACCATATATAGCTGTCCACAGCTATTTGAGTCCCGCTTTTAAATATGATCACATGCCAGTGAAGCTGTGGATGAAATGCCCAAAGTGTGAAAATCTGTATACCCGCTATACTACAATAGAAAGTCTTGGAAACAACTTCATTAATCATATAACTCCTGAATTAAAAACAAGAGCCATACCACGTGTGAATGCAACAGGACTCCATCTCAGGTGGGAATTGCTACAACAGCTTTCTTCCTTAACTGATGGCAAAGACCTTCTTGATGTAGGTGTGGGAAAAGGCGAAATGCTTGCAGTCGCTCAGAAACTTGGATTTCAGGTTTCGGCGATGGAAAGTGACATAGTGGCTGCCAGTGATGTTTCGAACCTTCTTAATATTCCAGTTTTCTACACGAATCTTCCTGCATTTCAGGAGGACAATCAGTATTCAATTATTACCATGGGTGATAGTCTGGATCAATTACTGAACCCTGTGGAAGGGGTGAAAAAAGCATATTCACTTCTCCGTGAGGATGGTATCCTGTGGCTTGCCACACCTGATTATGAAAGTGGTTTGGCGCGTTTGATGAAAATGGAGGATCCTGTGCTGCTGGATCCGAAACGCATTACGTATTTTAAACAGGATGGACTGATGAAACTTTTGGAGAGAACTGGCTTCCAGGTGATACATTATACAGACAGTAGTCTGTATAGAGGCTCGATGGAACTGATCCTGAAAAAAAGCCGTAAGCAACATGAAGAAAAGTAAGAAAAGTATGATAAAGGAAAAACAATAATAAAAGCGGGAATACAGGGAGAGATTAATATGCTGTCGATAGTGGTAAATGTGCCGAACAGAGTGAATATTCAGGCGATGGAAAGGAATCCGGTTTGTTCATTCGTTCGTCGGTGAAAATTGGAACAGAAAGGAAATATAGATTATGGAACTAATGCAGTATATTAACGGGGTACTGCCGATGTTTCAGCTGGCAGATACTGTAAGGGAGGCAGCAAACCAGGGTGCAGCCGTGCCGCAGTCGCTGGAGGAAATGCGCGGACTATGCCAGGAGGGTATTACCAGTCTGATGAGAAAGGCTGGGGCGTGCTATCCGGATGAGATGATGGCGTCTTTTCCAAAATTGCAGGAGTTGGCAGAAGCAATCGCAGATGCGGGAGCAGAGAAACTGCCTGCTCTGGTGGATGCCTGGGAAGGAGTTTTTTCCTCACCTCTTCTACAGCCATATGTAAAAATTTTGAAACAGACAAATCAGTTTTCTGAAGGTGAAGCCGAATCGGCCGTGGCTTTTGTCAGGCAGCTGACAGTCATTTCTGCAAAAACCAGAGGGAATCTTCTTATGGAAACCGCCTTCAAATGTCAGGCCAGTGCTCCGCAGCTTTCATGGGAGACCATGATGGAAGCAATGGAAACTGCTCCGGATCTGTTTGCGTCAAATCAGAATGCCCATCTGCACGGGTATGTTTATCAACCGGGGGCACATCCGCAGTCAGAATTTCTTGGATGTCCTATTTGTGACAGTGAAGAAAGCGTACCATACCGTGCGGCATGCAGCTGCCTGATTACTTCTTTTAAACCAATATTTCTGCCGGCCAAACTGTGGATGAAGTGTTCCAGGTGCGGAAACCTGTATACGCGTTTCTTCCCAACGGAATTTCTTGCCATGAGCGACGCCCCCCCAAGACAGCTGACTCCTCGTCCCGAAGGAATGGTTATGCAGCCTGCCAGTTCGATCACGCTGCATATCTGGGGAGAGATACTGAAGAAATTGTCTTCTCTGACAGATGGAAGAGATCTCCTGGAAGTAGGTGTGGGCAAGGGAGAAATGATTTCGGTAGCGCAGGAATTGGGGTTTCAGATTACTGCAGTGGAACTGGTTGGAGAGATTGCACAGCATGTATCGGATGTCCTGGATATTCCCGTCATACAGGCGGATTTTCTTAAACTCCCGGAGGATAGACAGTATTCCATCATTACAATGAGGGATATATTAGAACATCTTCAGGCACCGGTGCAGGGTCTGAAAAAGGCATATGCGCTTCTGCGCGATGATGGTGTGCTTTGGCTGTCTACCCCCAATTTCAAAAGCAGTTTTTCACGTTTGATGAAGGTGAACGATCCTATGTGGAGAGAGCCGGAACATATTACCTATTTTAATAAAGACGGACTTTTGAAGATCCTGGAGAAAACCGGTTTTCTGCTGGAGGAATATACGGTCAGCAACAGGTACAATGGCTCGATGGAACTGATCCTGAGGAAAAAAGGCCATAAGCCGGAAGCGGCAAAAGAATAGAATTCTAACTGCAAGAACAGGCCGACGAATCCCCTTGAAACCAGCCAGATTGTACGTCCCCACGTGTTTTGAGAAAAGGAAGTAAAAGGTTGATTTTATGATTTACACCAGATAGAATAGTTTTACCTAATGGATTCTGAATCAACAGGAAAGCAGGGCAGGCACAAAATGGGAGAAGCATTTACAGCTTTTACCTGAGTCTCTATCCTGCAGATGGGAGGAAAAGGGAATGCTGGTATTACAGAGACGGGAAAAGGAAACGATTGTAATCGGAGAAAATATCCGGATTACTGTCCTGGAAGTGGGGAATGATACAGTGCGTCTTGCAATAGATGCTCCACAGGATGTACGTGTGTTCCGTGAGGAACTTTTGAAAGCAGCGGAAACGAACAGGGAATCGGCGGTAGACAGCCGCGCAGATCTGGAGAAGTTTCTGCATGCATTTGAAAGAAAGGATACTTAATTCATGAAAAGAAATTTCGCAGTCCCGATCCTGCTGATAACTGCGTTACTTGGCTTGGCTTCCATGCAGGAACTTGACGTATATGGAAGCAGTTTACAGAGCGAAAAAAGCGGCGGAAGTGAAGAAACTGGGGATTTTCAGGTTGAGGGCGGCAGGTATGGAGAAGATTACAGCTACGAGGATGGAATCCTTACGATACTTCAGGAAACGCAGCTGACGGTGTCCGGAAGCGTAAGGGGCGGTGGAATTATAACGGCAGAAAATATTTCCGCGGAGCTTGTCTTGGACGGGATGACTATCAATGCAGACGGATGTGCGCTGGATATTCAGGGAGATGGCCTTACACTGAGGCTGGAGGGGAAAAATACCCTGACATCCGGAGCAGGCTGTCCCGGGATTCGCGTCCCGGATGGCGCTGTCCTGCAGATAGAAGGAGATACAGATGCCTCCCTTTCTGTACGTGGTGGAACGGAATCGGCTGGAATAGGGGCTTCAAAGGCAGATGATTTTGGGAGAATTGTGATTTCCGGAGGAACGGTTTCCACAGCCGGTGGAAGGTCAGGTGCGGGAATTGGAAGCGGAAGTGAAGGCGGAACAGGCAGTATTGAGATAATGGGAGGCCATGTGACTGCCAGGGGCGGAGCTGGTGCTGCAGACATGGGAAACCATCATCAGGACGCTATCGTGCTAAATGGAAATGCAGTGCTGGAAGCTGACGAGATTATCGGAGAGACAGAGTGGCAGAGAGGGGTTCTGTTACAGGGAAACAGGATAGATGTGTATGGAAATGTAGAATTGGAACAGAGGCTGCCTTTATCAACAGGAAAGCGTCTTACCATCCTTGAGGGAGCCAGGCTTACCATACCGCAGGAGCTGACCCTGAATAATCTGGGACAGATCGCAGTATATGGTATATTGGATGTACGTGGGGAGCTGGATAATACAAAGGGACGGATTTATCTTTACGAAAGCGGCAGTATCCTGAGGGAAGAGAATATAGCCGGGGAAGGGGCTGTTTTGGTGGAAGAGGGAGGAATCCTTCTTTCACAGGGGGATGTTTTTATTCAGGAGGAAGGCTACAGGCAAAATGGCGTTCTGACGGAGTTGGCAGAAGAAAGCTATATTCTGCATGGCGGTGAAAATAAGGAATGTACGGTTACGGTGGCAGATGGCGTTTCAGCAGTGATAGAACTGGATGGAGTTGCAATCTCTTCCCCGGATGGCGAGGCTGCCCTTGTGGTTGGAGAGAATGCAGATGTGACGCTGGTTCTTTCCGGGGAAAATTCCCTGACTGCAGGGCAGTATGAAGAAGCAGTACAGATAGAAGAAGGCGCATCGCTGACAATCATCGGAACAGGAATATTGTCCCTGCGGGGAAGAGAAGGCAGAGAAAGCCTTACGCTGACAGGCGGGGATGGCGCGGAAAGCGGCACACCGACGGAGAACCGGGAAGCACAGGAAGAAAGTACCGATGATGTGGGAACAGGCAGCGGAGTCTATGAAATAACGCTGGAAAGCGGGGAAAGCCTTGCAGAAGGGCAGATAAACAGCCGTGAAGGTTCCCTTTATACAGTCAGCCTGGAGGCGGGAAGTAGAAATGCGAGGGAAATGACACTTCCGCGTTCTGTTCTGAGAAAGATAATAGGAAATGAGGCATCTTTCCGGCTGGAAACGGATTATCTGGCTTTTGAAATGGATGCGGAGGCTCTGAAAGCATTACAGAGCGCTACAAAGGGGGATGTCAGGATTCGGATTTCTCCGTTTTCTCTTTCCGGCACAGAGTTTGAAGATGCCCGTACCCTTATTGGCAACGGACCGGTTTATGATATCCAGATCAGCGAGGATGTCGGCGGTACGGTTACAGCCAGAAATGTAGAATTTGGCAGCGGTAAGGTAAAACTGGAAATTCCATATAGCAGAACCGGGGCTGAAGAGATCGGCATGGTTTATGTGGGAACTGCAAACAGGGTTACTTGGATAGAGGATACGGAATATCAGACTGATACAGGAACAGCGGAAGCTTTCGTGCCTCATTTTTCCGTGTATGGTGTTGCCATTGTGCCGGAAGAAAACTCGGCTGAGGGGTGGAGAAAAGAGGCGGATGGGAACTTTTACTATTATTACAGCGATGGAAGCAAAGCCACAAATACAGTAATTGACGGGTATCGGCTCGATGGGACAGGCAGACGGATTGGAAATGCTCAGGAATGAATGTCTGCCTGCAGAGCCGTAAGCACATCTTTCAGACGCGTTTGCGCAGATAGGTTAAAAGAACATTCGGAATGTTGGAGCAGGAGGCCTGAACGGTCACTGCTCCAATGTTATTTGCGACCATTGGCATTCCATAGACGACGCAGGAGGCCTTATCCTGACCGATTGTATAAGCACCTGCCTGACGCATTTTAAGGAGCCCTTTTGCACCGTCTGCCCCCATGCCTGTAAGGATAATTCCGATTCCATCCGTCCTCGCAGAGGATGCCATGGAATCAAAAAGGACATCAACGGAAGGGCTGTGGCCGTTTACCTTCTGACCGGAAAAACAGGAAACCGTATATGTCTGGCCGACCCTGACTACCCGCATCTGTTTATTTCCTGGGGCGATCAGCACTTGGCCGCGCTTTATCCGGTCACCATTTGCGGCTTCCTTAACCTTCATTTTGCAGAGCCGGTTCAAACGTTCTGCATACATTGCTGTAAAGCCCTCCGGCATATGTTGCGTCACTACGATGCCCGGGGTATTGGAAGGAAGATCCTTCAGAACCTCAAGTGTCGCCTCTGTACCGCCCGTTGAAGCGCCGATTGCAATAATAGTATGATCCAGCACTGTGGAAGTGTTCGGAAGTTGCATTGGGGAGAGTGCAGAACGATGTCCAGATTTAGTACTTTCCGGAGATGTGGAAGGACATCTCACATGGGCGTTGGAAGCAATTAAAAGTTTGGAATGAAGCTGACGTTCAAAGCTTTCCATGGAGCTTCCCGCGGACATATCTGGTTTATGCAGAAAATCCACTGCACCGCAGGACAATGCCTCCAGCACATTCATATTGGTAGAGGAGATCAGAATTACAGGGATCGGATACTGGGGAAGCAGGCGCCTTAGAAAATCTGGGCCGCTTTCCCCGGGCATTTCCACATCCATCGTAATAATATCAGGTTTCTGGCGCTGGATTGCCTGCATGGCAAGGGTTGTATTCATGGCATAGCCCATAACATGAAACCTGGGATTTAAAGTAGGAATGGTTTCTGTTAAAAAACGGCAGAAAACAAGGGAATCATCTACTACAAGAATATTGAGTTTCTGGTTAGACATGGTATCACTGTTCCTTTCTTCGATATACTGCAGGCATAATATAAGAATAGGAAGTTGAGGTTTTATTCAGGCTTTCTGAGTGGCCGATCAGAAGATAGCCGCCAGGCCTGGTGGCTTTGTAAAAGCGCTCCGCCAATGCATCTTTGGTTGCCTGTTCAAAGTAAATCATTACATTTCTGCAGAAGATCACATCAAATTTGAGGCGGAAGTGAATAGGATCCATCAAATTAAAGGTACGGAAAATGACATTGGATCGAAGCTGTTTACTCACCTGAAACATACCGGGAATGGAAGAAGGAGTAAAATATTTCTGCTTCCATGAAGCCGGCAGATTCTGCAGAGATTCTCCATCGTAGATCCCTTCTTTTGCCGTGGAAAGGACTTTTTGCGAAATATCTGTGGCAAGCACTCTGGTGTCCCATAAGGGGGCTTCCCTGCCAAAATAGTCCTTCAGGATCATGGAAATCGTATAGGGCTCCTGTCCGCTGGAGCATCCGGCGCTCCAGATGCTCAGAACCCGGTCTCCTGAATGGATTTTTTTCAGCCAGGGAAGGATAGTGTTACGGAAATAATTAAAGTGTTCTTCTTCACGCAAAAAATAGGTATAGTTTGTGGTCAGGCGATTCAGCATCTCCTCGATGTCAGAGGGAACCTGGTCAGTAAGCAGGTGATTGACATAGTCGTGAAAATTGTCATATCCGAGCGCATACAGATAGCCAGACAGCCTGCCTGAAATCAGGGACTTCTTTTTGGAAAGATCAATCCCATAACTTGTTTTTACAAAGTTCACAAGTCTGTGAAAATCATTATCAGAAATAGAAAGCATGGCGTCTCCCTCACTTTACTGCATGAGTGCATCCAGATTTAACAGAAGAATGACATCTCCCGAGGCTGAAGTGTAGAGGGAAGTGGCCAGTTCCTGGTGGTTTTCTACAGGAACCGGGGACAATACCGCGGGATCAAATTCTATTACCTGATCCACAGCATCCACCATAATGCCGATCTGTTCATCCTGATATTCCAGAATAATGATACACTCAGTTTCTGGCCGTTCCAGTTCTGTCATCCCAATGCGAATACGCATATCAAGTACAGGGATGATTTGCCCGCGTACATTAATAATTCCCTTAATGTAGCCTGGTACAAGAGGAATTGCTGTAATGGAAAAGCTTGTAATGATTTCGACCACATGCTCCGTATTCAGGGCAAAGGTAAGCCTGCCTGAAAAGAAGGTCAAATAGTGATGATTTTCTTCAGAAGTCAGATTTTCTTCTTCCATGTATGTTGCTTCCATAAATACCTCCATTAGCCATCAAAGTTTAGTGGGTACGGCGGAATGCCTGGTAAAGGTTGGTAATATCCAGAATAATACTGATGTTGCCGTCCCCCAGGATGGTGCAGCCGCTGATGCCGGAATCCTTGATTCCAAAACGGTTTAAATATGAGGGAACGGGCTTTACCACAACCTGCTGTTCACCGATTAGTTCGTCAATAAAGATACAGTATGAGAGATCGCTCGCCTCCACCCACATGAGAAGGCCCTCCTCCAGAGAAGACGCTCTGCTTTGGATACCGTACAGCTCTGCAATACGCACGATTGGATAAAAGTGATCCAGACACCGGATGATCTCGTGATTCTCTGTGTCATATACAATATCCGCATCTGTAGCCCGGAAGGACTGCCTGATGTTGGAGATGGGAATTGTAAAAATGGAATCACCAACACACAGTTCCATGCCGTCCACGATGGAAAGGGTAAGCGGAAGCTTTAAGGTGGTAGAGCTTCCTTTCCCTTTCTCACTTGTGATGATAACAGAGCCTCCAAGCGCTTCCACATTCCGCTTGACGACATCAAGGCCTACGCCTCTTCCGGAATATTCTGTTACCGTTGTGTTGGTGGAAAATCCGGGTAGCATAATTAAGGACAGGATTTCCTTCGGGCTATATTCTTCTTCCGGTTTGGTAAGGATACCCTGGGCTTTCGCCTTTGCGAGAATGGCATCGGGATCCATACCGCGTCCATCATCAGAAACGGAAAGAACGATTTCATTACCGGTAAGCTTTGCACTGAGAATAATTTCTCCCTGGGGATCTTTACCGGCCGCAATTCTTTCCTCTTCGGTATCCTCAATGCCGTGATCCATGGAGTTGCGCACAATATGCATGACAGGGTCGCTGATGTTATCAATGATGTTTTTATCAACTTCAGTATCTTCGCCGATTACAGTCAAACGAACATCCTTGTGCAGATCTTTTTTCATATCCCGAACAATACGGTTCATCCTTTGAAAAACACCATTTACGGATACCATCCGCAGCGACATGGAAATATCCTGCAGGTCATCGGTCAACTTTCTGAGTTGTCGGGCTGATTTCATGAAATTGTCAAGTTTCAGATTTTTCAGATCGGGCGAGGAAACCAGCATGGATTCTGTAATGACGATTTCTCCTACAAGTGCCATAAGGCTGTTCAGTTTGGAAAGACTGACATTAATCAGATTCTGTTTCGCCGCAGAGCCTGAAGCGGTGCTGCTTTTGGGTGTGGAAGCTGGCCGGGGAACAGAAGAGGCCGGTTCCTTTTTGGAAGTTGTCTCGGACGGCTGGACAGAAGCCGTGGATGGTGAAGCAGATGCACTTTCTATCTTGGAAGTATCCAGGATTTCATAAGAACTGACATTTACAGCCTGACTGACTTGAACGGCTGCCTTGTCGGCATCTTCCTGCGATGAAAACAGGAGATAGAAACCGTTCTCCACAATAAAAGCAGCAGTATCCTGATCCGTTTCAATTTTTTGAGGATAGTAGCCGCATTCCAGACCATTTTCCTGAAGGGAATGCAGGAGCATATAACTGCGCAGGTTTTCCATGCCGCAGCCGGAATCAAAGAATACACGGATGGCAAAAGGAGAAGCCTGTACTTCTGATGGTAGACTGGAGACAGAGCCTTTTACCATGACTGTTTCTTGGCTGCTTTGAGGAACTCCTTCTTTCGAGGAAGAAGTATTTTCAGAGGCGGATATACCATTATTTTCATCCGTAGAACCATTTTTTTGAATTTTTTTTAGGAAAAGGTTAATTTTCGCTGTAATTTCATCGACATTATTACTGAGAGGTTCATTATTCTCTACTTTACGAATTTCATCGCGGAGAATATCAGTGGATTCGAACATAAGGTTAAAAAGTTCTGATTTTTGTTCAGCATCCAAGCTTTCGGTACCATTTTCGCGGATAAATCCAAACAGGTCTTCTGCATGGTGAGCGATGGTCATGAGTGAATTTAATTCCAGCATTGCGGAGGAACCTTTGATCGTATGCATACAGCGGAAAATTTCATTTACATCATCCGGTGTAAAGTCTCCGTTTTTTTCCGCATTAATCAAAACTTCATCCATTTGGTCAAGGAGAGAATTTGTGTCAAAGAGATATGCGTCAAGTAAGTTATCCATAGAATTATCCATATAGCACCACCTTATTATGTTGATAAAAAAGCCTCTATAATAAATGTCGTAAAAAAAAGAAAAAAATAAAGATGGGAGAGAAAAAATGGCGAATATTTTAAAAGTAACGACACCAACAGTAGAAAAAACAAATCTGAATCCGGTTCGTACTGAGAATAGTCTTCAGCCTCAAGACTTGAAAATTCAGAACCCCGTATCTACGGAAAAAGTTACCCGCCCAGATGTCAGAAATGATGCAGCCCCGGAGGGTGACGGACAGAAATTGCGGCTGAATTATGAATCAAACTTTAGTGCATTTGTGAAAAGCCTTGGGAAAAATCCGGGAATGCTTGGGCCTTTGTTGCAGCTGATGCAGAACGTCCAGGTAGAATCAGGGATTGGTACGGACACGGCAAAGGAAATATCTGCTCTTCTGAAAATGGTTCAGGCAAACGAAGGGGAACTGCCGGGACTTATGAAAAACCAGCTTGAGGCAGCGAGCCGATTTCGAAATCCTTTTTTTGATCTCCTACGGCAGGCTCTGGGTGAGACTGATTCACCCGGGCTTCAGCAGGAATTGCTTCGTTTTGTAAAAAAATATGTGGATGTTACGTCAGCCGTACATCTGAGAAATCAGATAGAAAATACGCTTGAAGAAGCTTGCGGCAGGATGTTAAAAAATTCAGCTGAAACACTGAATCAGAAAATGGAGGGAATGTTTGATGGAAATGGCGGACAGATTGTAGAGGAGGTGGGGAAACTGAAAAGGGAGATTCTCCCTTTTTTGAACGCATATATTACCGCCTCTCATGACAGGGGAAGTCTGCGCGAATTGACGGCAAGGCTGGCGCTTCTTATTTCGAGGTATGAAAATGCAGACAGGGCCAGTCTGTTGGAAGACTATGCAAGACTTCAGGACTATGCGGTTTTTCAGAAATATTTTGGCAAGGTAGATAAAACGCAGTTTGATGCGCTTTTGACACGCATGGAAGAGGTGCAGAAACAGAATAATGAAGAGAATCAAAAATTTATTGATGTGATAGAGGGAGGACTGACAGGAAAGGAGGGATCCCAGGTGAAACAACTGGCTGGAAATGTCCTGCGCTCCCTGCTTCTTAACGAAAGCGTGTATATGCCGCTGCTACATCTTTTTCTTCCCATGAATGTTGATGACAGGCTAATATATTCTGAAATGTGGGTGGATCCAGACGCTGCAAAGCCGCAGGGCAGGCAGGAAGAAAATAAGAAAGCTGTAAAAGCTTTAATTAAGTTTGATATTCAGGATGTCGGCTTCTTTGATCTGTATCTTTATTTTTTCGATGGGAAAGCAGAAATACAGCTGAATTATCCAAACGGACTAAAGGAAAAAGAGGTAGAAATAAGGGAAAATATGCGGAGAATAATGAGGGAATGTGGTATCGACTGTAATACGCTGGTACTGGATAATTCAGACAATTCGATTCCCCTGTCAGAAGCATTTCCGGAAATATATGAAAGGAGAAATACAATCAATGTCAGAGTTTAGCAGAAAGTTATCCCAGAAGGCGGTAGCATTAAGCTATGATGAGGAAAAGAATGCTGCTCCTGTCATAGTAGCATCTGGTTCGGGATATATGGCGGATAAAATCGTGGAACTGGCAGAAGAGAATGGAATCCCGGTTTATGAAGATAACTCCCTTGCAACGCTTTTAACTCAGCTGGATCTGGGAAGTGAGATACCACCGGAATTATATCAGGCTGTTGTGGATATCTATGTATATTTTTTGAAATTTGGTAAAGAAAAATAACAGTGTGGGAAAGCCGAGAAAAGACTTTCCCACACGAATGTATTTTCGGTCAAAAATGCTATCCGCAAAAAAGGATAATGCCGCCGGATGTAATGACTGTATTTAAGGTGTTTTTTCTTTTTCACGGTTATATTTTTCGATAATGATTTTTGCTGTTTCCAAATCAATTCGGGAGTTAACTTCTAATTTTTTGATAAATGTCAAAAATGGTTCTTCTCCCTTTTGATCGTTCAAGTCGATTTTTTGAATGAGTTTATTCAATTTAAAACGAATTGTGGGATAAGATACCTCATACAAATGTGCAACTTCTTTCAATGAACCTGATTTCAAAACAAAGTTCTTTAGAAAGGTTGCGTCCTCTGGATCCAATGCAAGTATCCATTGTGGAATTTTATCTATCTCCATCTTGAATCTCCTTTTGACTGGCAGATGAATTTCAGAGGAGAGCGTGACTCACGAGTCACGCTCTCCTCATTTATGACTATCTATTTCCCGATAGCCTCTTTTTTGAGATGATCACTTAGTATTTGTCAGAAGAAAAGTCAAAATCATAATCACTGGAACTGGAAGGCGCTGCCATATCGGGAGTGGAAGGAACGTCATTATGGCGGGCCATGGACAACTCTCCGGCCTTCGAAGTAAGCTGGAATTGTCCAACCAGGCTCTTCAGCATCTGGGACTGGCCGGAAAGCTCTTCACTCGCCGCGGCATTCTCCTGCGCAGTAGCAGAGTTTGTCTGTACAACGCTTGAAATCTGGTCAATACCCTGTGTAACCTGGGTAACGGCATCGGAACCGGCAGAGGTGGAATCCACAATCTTCATGATAAGATCTGTAACTCCCAGTGCGGATTTTACTGTCTTGTCAAGCCTTTCGGCAGCTGCGTCTGTAATGGCCTTTCCTCTTTCGATTGCTTTATTGGAACTTGCAATCAGAGCGGATGATTCTTTAGAAGCCTCCTGCGATTTACGCGCAAGGTTCCGTACTTCATCAGCTACAACTGCGAATCCCTTTCCATAGGTACCAGCTCTGGCAGCTTCTACAGCAGCGTTGAGAGCCAGAATATTGGTCTGCGAAGTAATATCTTCAATCGTCTTGAGAATCTGGTCGATTGCCCGGGACTTCTCATATATGTCATCCATGTTTCGGGAAAGTTCCTTCATGTCTTCATTGCACGCAGTCATATCTTCACCGACTGTGGTAACCTGGCTCTTTACCTCCTGGGCATTCTGGGCCGTTTCCTGAAGCTGATGGGAAATATCATTGCTTGTTGCGGCAAGTTCTTCAACTGAGCTGGCCTGCTCTGTCGATCCCTGTGAAAGTGCCTGTGCACCAGAGGATATCTGGTCTGCTCCAGAAGCAACCTGGTCTGCTGACTGGTTGATCTGATAAAGAGTGCTGTCAAGGGTATCAATCAGGCGACGGATAGAAAGCTGAACCTTTTGGAAATCACCAAGGAAATCAGGATAGTGATGCACATTCAGATTTCCAGATGCCAGAAGGCTCATACTATCGCTGATTGCATTCATGTAATATGAAATTCTTTCGCTCATGGATCGGATACTGTCAGCTAATTGTCCCAGTTCGTCCTTTGAGGTATATGCTATGGAAACGGAAAGATGTCCGTTTTCCATGTCGGATAATGCCTTTTTGATTTCCTGAATGGGAAGAAGCAGGTTTTTCAGGAGCACCAGAGAAAGAAGGATAGTTACAATAATTGCTGCGATAGAAAATACAATTATGAAAACGATTGAGATTGTAGAAGTTCTCAGCGTAAATGCGTATGAGGAAGCAGCTTCGTTAACCGTATTATTGCCCAACTGGTTCAGTAGGCTGTCGGCCTCTTCCAGCAGAGGAGCATACTCGTTAACGATTAACTCCTGAGCCCTAGACTTATCTACAGAAGAAGATGAGACAGCCAGGGTGGTAATTTCTTCATAGCTGCTGTTCGCTTCGTTGAGGGTGGCTGTTAAGGAATTCAAAATGCTGATATCTTCCTGAATTTGCAGATTGTTCCGAAACCAGGTCAGGCTGTTGTCAAACTCCGCATAGGAACTGGAAGCTTGGTCGATATAGTCTGATGCCTGTTCCGGATCCTCTGCTATAACCGCATAGGACAGATATTCGGAAACGCTTCTCAAAGTACTGTCGGCGGTTGCTACCTGCGTGGCGACGGTATGGTCGTTCAGATAGAAATTCTCATAATTAGAGCGCAGTACGAAAATACTGGCCAGGCCGGAAACTACGGTAACTAGAAAAAGCAGAATAACAACGGTAAAGGTGCTATAAAGCTTTTTGCTGATAGATAGATTCTTCATGATAATTATCCTCCTTTTAAATTGGGAAACAATCACAGCGGGCCTCCCATTTGTCAAAAAAACTATCTATATAAATTGTCGATTAAAAAAGGAGATTTTTAATCGGAAAAGATTTATTTTCCAGATTTGACATTAATTTTAAAAAATATAAAACGACATTTTTATATAGAAGGGATTTTATGGGGAGCAAGGGGGTGAAAAATTTGCTGTAGTAGGAGGAAAGTATATATGGCTTATCAATTTACCAAGGATTTAGAAACTGGAAACACATTAATCGACACAGAACATAGAAAACTGATTAATGCAATTAATGCCCTGCTCGATGCATGTGCTCAAGGAAAAGGACGAGATGAAATTAAGAAAATGATGGACTTCCTTAAGGCTTATACAGAAAAACACTTCAGTGACGAGGAGGGCCTTCAGCTGAAAAGCAAGTACCCAGGATATATAGACCATAAATCTTATCATGAATATTTCAAACGTAACGTGGATAATTTGTCAAGACGTCTGGATCAGGAAGGGCCTACGGTTACTATTGTAGGGGAAATTAACCATGCCTTGGCGGACTGGTTTATTAATCATATTAAGACGCAGGATGTAAAGGTAGCTGCCCATATCCGCAGCATTGAAAGTAAGAACAACTGACAGAAAAGGAAAGAAATGAAAAAAACGGAGGACAGAATTTCATATAGTTATAAGGATGTTGGAATCCGGTTGAAAAATCTGAGACTTCAGGAAGGATGGAGCAGAAGCGTTGTAGCTGGCAAGGTTGGAATCCATGAAAAATACTATGGGGATATTGAGCGCGGCAGCTGCGGAATGAGTGTAGAAACCCTGTTGTCTCTTGCTGGTTTATATAGTGTTTCTCTGGATTATCTGATTTATGGAAATGGCGAAAATATAGATGCTGACAACAGGGAAAAACGGATAAGAGAACTTTTTATAAGAAAGATAGAAAAAATGAATCCGGATCAGCAACAGCGCTGCCTGAGTATATTGCTGCTGTTTATGGAATGGACTAATGAGGAAGCAGGACAGAGAAAACAGCGGACGGGGAGTGGACAATGAAGGGGACAGAAGGGCTGGAAATGAAAGGAAAACAGGAAAACGAGCTGCTATTTGCACTCGATATCGGAACGCGTAGTCTGGTCGGCGTGGTTGGTCGCCTGGAAGAAGGAAAGGTGAGAATTCTTGCAATGGAGCTCCAGCCTCACAACAGGCGGGCCATGCGAGACGGCCAGATCGAGGATATTCAGGAAGTTGCAAGGCAGGCAGTTTTCGTAAAAAATCGTCTGGAGTCAAAGCTTGGAGTTTCCCTGAAAAATGTATATGTTGCGGCAGCCGGACGTGCCCTGAAAACATGTCAGGCCTCCTTTGAATTGAAAACAGAGCAAAGGATACACGTTGATGAAGAAATGATCAGTAAGCTGGAAGCGGGTGCCATCAGTCGGGCTGAGGAAGAATTCCGTAGCCGGGAAGGAGATGAATATCGCTTCTTCATGGTTGGCTACAGCGTTTCCCAATATTATCTGGAAGGATATCCCATGTCCAGCCTATTGGAACATTCGGCAAAAGAAATTCGGGCAGATATTATAGCGACCTTTCTGCCTGAACAGGTGGTGGAAAGCCTGTATGCAGCCATGCGTCTGGCAGGCCTGACGATTGCGGGAATGACACTGGAGCCTATTGCTGCAATTAATATTGCAATCCCGGAAAAAATCAGGCTTTTGAATCTGGTGCTTGTAGACATTGGGGCTGGGACAAGCGACATTGCTGCCTGCCGGGATGGAAGCGTGACGGGATATACAATGGCCACCATGGCTGGAGATGAAATTACCGAGGAATTAATGCGGGAATATCTTCTGGATTTTGACACGGCCGAGCAGGTAAAAATAGACGCTGGGATTTGTGAGGAGGTCAGCTTTCGCAACATACTCGGCCAGGAAAGAAGCGTCCCTTCGGCAGAGATTTTTTCAGCAGTTGACAAAACCAGTGACAAGCTGAGCCAGGAAATTGCAGAGAAAATCCTGCAGGTAAATGGAGGGGAGCCTTCAGCACTGTTCCTGGCGGGAGGCGGCAGCCGGCTGAAGGGACTTCGGGAAAAAATCGCAAAGAAGCTGAATATGGATGAGAAGCGGGTTGCCGTGGCGGGTGACTTTTATCGTACGTCCTGCATTTCAGAGGATAATATTGAAAATCCTGAATATGCAACACCGCTGGGAATTCTTGTTTCGGCTGCGCTGGGGCTGATTCGTGATAATCATCGTATTTTACTGAATGGATCCCCTGCTCGTCTGTTTGGAAGTGGAAGCCTTACTGCAAGGGATATACTTTTGATGAATGGTTATACATACCGCGATATGGTAGGAGCTACCGGACGGAATCTGGTTGTCATGGTGGATGGTTGCAGAAGGGTATTCAGTGGGAGCTCAGCTATTCCTGCCATTCTGGAAATAAACAGGGAAGAGGCTGCACTTACCAGCAAAATAAAGCCGGGGGATGAGATCCTCTTCATTCCGGCAAAATCCGGAAAAGATGCGGAGCGGCGCGCTTCTCAGGTTCCGGGATATTCTGAACAGAAGAAGGTATTGCTCAATGGACAGATTCAGGAGGCATCGGTAAAACTTCACAATGGAGATGATCTCAGGCTGATTTCAGATCTGACAGAGAGTATAGATTCAGAGGAAAAGATGGTGGTCTGGCTGAATGGAGAAAAGGTTTTCCTTTCACAGAAAGAGGATGGCCAGCCGCATTATCTGATGGATATGCTCCTGCTGGTGGATATTGACTTTAAGAAAGTAGCCCACCCGGTACAATTCCTCGTGAACGGGAAGGAATCCGGCTTTCAGCAGATACTGAAAGCCGGGGACAGGATTGTAATCAGAGAAAAAGATGAATAGCCCGGTTGACAGCATCAGTGTCCCCCAGGATCAGCTTTACAATTTCCCCTGCAGCGAAAACACAGCATCGGTGGAAATGGATTAGGAGACTGTCAAACGCAAATCCAAATAAACATCCGGTGGCCAGACGGCGTAGATTGGTGCTGTTATAGGCGGTCAGAAGTTGGAGAAAACCATCTATAAGCATAGGAAGCATCAGTAGAACCATGAAAGGAATACTGGCATACCCAAACATGGTTATGGCAGGAATCCCCAGAAGGATTCCTGCCAATTCACCGGTGCATCGTGCACATATGGGGAATTGACGGCCATGCCAGAAAAAGGATCGGTCCGGACGTGAGTGACACCCGAACAGGATTCGTAAGAATTTTCCCATTTTTACATTCCGGTTGCGGCAAGGCCGATGCCCAATGCAAACATCAGGATATAGAAGATGAGACATACAATGACGCAAACAAGGGCTCCAATTCCTGCGGCCTTTGCTGTCTTGGGCTTTTGATCCTTCCATACCAGAAAAAGAACCAGTCCGACAATAGGAACACAGCATCCCAAAAGTCCCCACAAAAATCCACCATTATCGGTGGAGGGTGTAGTAGTGTTGTTCTGATTCGTTTCTTGTGCCATTTTTCTTTCTCCTCCTTAAGAATTATTAGGGGGCTATTCGGCTATGGCATGCAGAATGCACCCTCTATATAAATTATCGAAAATGGGGCCAGAAAATTAACATGGTCTTATGAACTGTTAATTTTTTGATTTCCATACTCGGTTTTTGAGTAGCTGTGAGATAGGAGCGTTTTATGGAACATGATGATTTGTATGATATCAACAGGCAGTTTAAGTATATGTTTTGGGGAACTGCGATCATATCAATTCTAAATTTTATGATTGTATATGCGCTGAAATTGCCCTATTTACCCTGGTTCTATCTTTTTTTGGTGGGACTGTTCTTTATTTTAGGGTATTTTTCTTCTCTTCGGCTTTTTATTCCGCTTTATGTGATCAGCTTTCTTGCGACTATATGTCAGGCATTACTTACGGTGTATGTATTAGGAGATGATTGTGGTATTCAGCTGTATCTGCTTACAATGCTTATAATCGTTCATTATATCCGCTTAACAAATTATTCAGAGACTTTTCAAAAAACATTTATTGTTATGGCATGTTTTGTCTGTATTGCAGCGTACATGTTCATTGATGAACTGGCGGATTATTTCCTGGATCCAATAGAATATGTAGATGAAGTTTCAGAAATATATTTTACGTTGATTAATGCAGTAGGAAGCATTTCACTGATGACATATGTTGGAAATTCATTTGCTGCGGGATATCAGAAAGAATTTGTTACTATGGAGGACAGGAATAGGAAATTTGAAAAAGCGGCATCCCAGGATGAATTGACAGGACTAAAAAATCGTCGAGGTGCAGAGATGATTTTGAATAAAAGATTCTATGAATGGAGATATTTTAGGGTTCCATTTACTGTAGCAATAGGGGATATTGACTATTTTAAAAATATAAATGACCAGTATGGACATGAGGCTGGTGATATGGTTTTGTCCTGCCTGAGTAAACTGATGGAAGAAAAACTTCCGGGAAATGTTCTTATCTGTCGGTGGGGAGGAGAAGAATTTCTATATGCTTTCCCTGGAAAGCTGGAATTTGCATGTACCTATCTGGAAGAAATCAGGAAAGAGATAGAAAGCCGGGATTTCGCGTATCAGGAAAATATTCTTCATGTAACTATAACAATCGGAGCTGCTGAAGCTCAGCAAAGTGATTCGCTGCAGGAGTTGATCCGCATTGCAGATCAAAAGCTGTATGAAGGAAAAGAAAATGGAAGAAACCGTCTGGTTTTCTACAGCTGACTGATATGGTGTAAATGTGGTAATGCCTGCTGAATCAAAGGATGAGTGAATGAAAAGAACATATATGAAGAAAGAGCAAAAGAAAGATAGAAAAACGGAGGGTGAAAAGAATACTTTTTCCAAATTTATAAAAAATTATTATTTTGATTCTGAGACTTTTTTTCAGTCAGTGGTTACAGGAGATGGACCTTTTTACCTTTTTTGTGGGGATTTACAGAAGAACATGTTCTTTATATCAGAAAATTTAAAAAATGAGTTTGGATTTTCTGACTGTTTTGTAAGTGATTTTTGTACGCTTATGGGACAGAGGCTGTGTCAGATGGATTGGGAAAGATGCAGAGAAGAAATGAAGACGGTGTTTGAGGAAAAGAAGACATCACATAGCCTCAGATGTCGGATTTACAACAAAGATGGAAAGCTGCTATGGGTATATTGCAGTGGAAAGATGAAATGGGATTCTGAAAATACCACGCCGTTATTTATATCTGGAAGCTTACTGCTTTTAGAAAGGGATGCAGATAGGGATCCGCTTACGGGAATGAAATGCTTACCAGGAGCACTGGAACGTATCTGTGCAAGAAAAAAGGAATATATGATATTATGCTTTTCCTTAAATAATTTTTACGAAATAAATCATCTTTATGGCCGAAGCACAGGAGATAAGATTCTTCAAGAAGCGGGTAAGGAACTTCAGGAAGAATTCGGGGAAGATTTTCAGTTTATCAGAATGCATGGAATACGGTTTATGGCGGTTTCTGAAAGTGTATTAGATCCGGCGGCGGTGGTTCAAAGAATCCAGCAAAGCGTAGGAGAGATCTATAAAAGGCATGGAGTGAATATCATATATCCATGCTCTGTTGGAGTACTTAGAATCCCCAGAGATGGAGAAGATGTAGGAACTTTGACTGAAAATGCTTCCGTAATAATCCGTATTGCAAAAGAAAAAATGGAGCGCAGATATGTGGATTTTAATTTCGAACTTGAGGGAATACTTCAGCGAAGGTCAGGACTCCTTCTGGCTTTGAATGACAGCATTAACCATCAATTTGAAGGATTTAGAATTGTTATGCAGCCGCAGGTTGAGGCAAAGAGCGGACGAGTTTTTGGAGGAGAGATCCTTCTTCGATGGAGATTTGCCGGGGAGGATATACCGCCGGATCAGTTTATCTCCATCCTGGAATTTTCCGGGCTGATAATACCAGTCGGAAAGTGGATTATCCATCAGATAGCTTTAGCCTGCAAACGCATCCTTGAGATAAGACCGGATTTCCTGATTTCTTTCAATGTGAGCTGTTATCAGATTATCGATGATTCATTAATTGAATTTTTGAAGAAGGAGATGCAGAACTACAGAATCAAAGCCCATAATTTGATTATAGAACTGACAGAGCCCCATTCTGAAAGGATTCCGGTACAGCTTGAAGCATTTATGGAAAAATGTCAGGAACTTGGTATTAAAGTCGCACTGGATGATTTTGGAACAGCATATTCAAGTCTGCATCTTCTGCTTAAATACCCGGTAGCCATGATTAAACTGGATCGCTCTCTTATGAAAGAGATTACGTTCTGTGAAGAAAAGAAAAATTTTATTATGAGTATCGTAGATGCATGTCATAATTTCGCAAAAAGAATTTGTATTGAAGGTGTTGAAACAAAAGAAGAACTGGATATCGTTCTTCAGACAGACTGTGACTACATTCAGGGATTCTATTTTTATAAACCGGTGGAATTGGATGAGGTATGCTGGATTCTGACGAATAATGGTTAGGAGGGCTGTTATGATAATAGAGAATGTGGAAAAATTCATTATAGATAATTTTGGTGCTGGATGCGAAGTAATCACGGTGGATAATATGCTGCTTTATGTGGGATTTGTGGGGATATATGAGAGGAGGGAAGGCATCGTTCAGATTAGGCTTCGCAGAGGAATGGAAACACCTCGGGGTTATGAATTTCATACGCCGGTTAAAGTAAGAATAACTCCGCTTTATGATGACAGACATGTTCTGCTTCTGGGAAGCGTTTTCAGATGTGATAAAGACTTCTGGTTTATCAAACCGGAGAAAATCGAACAATATAATGAAAATCGAAATACATTTCGGCAGTATGTAAATCTGGAGGGATTTATAAGAGGAGAAGAGGAAGCGGTAAAGGAAATGTGCCAACTACAGGATATCAGCCAGACTGGGGGATGTTTTTTGTGCAGCCATCGTTATGAAACTGGCACAAAGACAGAACTTACAGGAATTCAAATCAG
>ERZ780162.180-NODE-180-length-54944-cov-6.946893_pt1 | contig 54944 bp, 73 predicted proteins | sample MGYA00511474_ERZ780162 | MGnify/ENA primary metagenome ERZ780162 (study PRJEB29588, sample SAMEA2143633) | human gut metagenome | biome: human gut; feature: human-associated habitat; material: faeces | place: Denmark | collected 2008/2010 ...
ACGAGCGGCGCGGTGTTCGCCTCGCTGGTGGGCACCGTGACGAATATCGACGTGAGGTGAAACGCTACGGTGTAGTTATCCATTTTCCGCTCCATTCTTTGCCGCCGCGTCAAGCGTGGTTTCTATCCACTCATTCAGCGACATTCCCGCGGCGGTCGCCGCGGCCTGATAGACCGCCTTTTTCCCTTTCTTCACCATCGGATAAATCCGATCATAGTTTTCCGCGTTATATTTTCGCTTTGCATTCGTCGCCGCCTGTCCCCGCGGCGTTTCATATTTCCCAGCCATTCCGAAACCTCCTTTGTGTTTTGCTTATTGTACCACGCGCCAGATACTAACGCAAGTATAAAACTTGCACATACTAACGTGAGTATATTTGTGCATTTTCCCATCTTGCTTTTATACTAACGTTAGTATATAATCATAATCAGAAAGAGGGAACACAAGCCGCCCGGTCGCTGGGGCGTAGAGTTCAGCGACGGCCAACCTTACGGGCCGACACGAAAAGGGGTCCGACACGGTAACAACAACACTTCAACTTCTGGTTTCATATATGGGAGGTAATCACATGAAAAAGTTTGAAATTGGCAAGGAATACTTCGACCGTAGCGCCTGCAATTACGATTGCATTTTTACTATCAAGATCATCAAGCGCACCGAAAAAACCGTCACGTTTGAGCGTCACGGCAAAACCCGCCGGGCAAAGCTGTTCTGCGACGACCGCGGCGAATACATCATTCCCGACCGCTATTCTATGGCCCCGGTTTTCCGTGCTGAATGCGAGGTTCAGCCGGAGGAAGAGGCCCCCGCCGCGGAGGAATCCACCGTTTCCGCTCCCGCGGAGGACGTGGCCCCCTCTAACGTCGTCACCATTTCCCAGCCCGCCGACGATAGCACCGTGATTGTGATGATCGGCCAGCGCGTCGAACGCGTCTGCGGTGCCTGCTACCCTGTGGAGGGCGGAACGGTCATCGGCTTTGAAGATGTCCCCGACGGGCGGTTCTTCCGCGGCGGCGTGTTCGCGTGGATTCTCTGGGATGACTGCCCGGACCATCCCGAACGGGTCCGCCTCTCCGACATTCACCGCCGCGGCTGGCGGTCCGCGGGCGGCTCCGCGCTGGGCGTGTTCGTGGCCGGATAAACAACCGGGGCGGCGCAAGCCGCCGCCCCTTTTCAAAGAATGGAGGAATCGCAATGAAATCATATAAGGGCTATTCCCGCGCACAACTGATCGACATTTTGGCCGATTACGCCGTTTTTACTGCAACCGTCAACAACCAGCACGGCGGCACGCTCCAAAATACCAACAAGGGCGATTATGTTGGGCTTTATAGCACCTACCCCACGACCTCCCGGAAATGCCCCGCATTCTCCCTGTCTGTTATGTTTGACCGCATGAACGCAGAGATCGCAAAAGCGGCGGAAATTGCTTCTTTCTGCGTTCCTTCCGCTAAAGAAGGGAGGCGGCGGCTCCGTGGCGAATAAGCCCCACCGCATGACCCGGACGGCCCGCACCCGCTCCCGCAAGTTTGCGGGGCGGTGTGAGGCTTGCGGAAATCCCCTTTGCAGTTGCCGGGCGTACCAGTATACCGACGAAAGCAACGGTGCAATCACCGCAAACGCCCCTTTCCTTTGCCGGGAGTGCTACGAAACCCGCTACGGGGTGAAGATACCGACGGAGGTTGACGCATACAAGGCCCGCTTGCTGGGCGCGCTGGGCCGCTATTCGGAGCGGACCACGGACGCGTCCGCCCGCGATCTGGTGTTTCGCATTATGCGCCTGATCGAAAATACCGATTGACCATGCGCCGCCGACCTCCCACGGCGGCGCAAATCTTTTTCAAATTTTTTCGTTTTCCCTCTTGACTTTATACTAACGTTAGTATATAATCATAATCAGAAAGAGCGAAACGAACGGAGGTTTTCAAAATGAAAAGAACCATGAATAAAGTCCAGAAATCCTACATGAACGCAAAAGCCCGCGTTCAGGAAGTGGAATCCCAGCAAGAGGCCATCGAAAAGAAGTACATTTCCGACAACGGCATTGTCAACCCGGACGGCTCCGTTCCTGAATTCCTGTACTGCATGGACGACGACGCGGCCTTTGAAAAGGCAAACGACGAATGCGCCGCATTGATCGCCGCCGCTGGTCTGGAAGCGGCCCTGCTTTCCGCCCGCTCCGACCTGAAAGCGGCGGAAGATCGCCTGATTGCCTACGGCCTGTCTCTTGCCCCCGCCGGGGTCCGGGCCACGCTGGAAGGGGCCGTTCAGCGCAACGCCGCCACCCGTGCAAAGGTCCTTGACCTCGCGTTCCGGCTTGATGTGTCCACGGTCCGCGTGTAAGATAAAAGCGGGCGGCGTAAACCGCCGCCCGCCCCAGCGGAGAAAGGGGGATTGATATGAACAAAATCCGCCGTAAGGCCCTTCAAGAAATCTTCGATAAGCTGTCCGCCCTCTCTGACGAACTCGAATCCATCAAAGAGGAAGAGGACGAAAGCCGGGAGAATATGCCCGAAAGTCTGCAAGGTTCAGAACGCTATGAACAGTCTGAATCTGCCTCATACAGCATTGATGAAGCGATTGAATCCATCTCTTCCGCGTGCGATAGTATCGAAAGCGCAATGGAGTAAACAAAAAAGCCCGCCGGGGAATGACCCCCGGCGGGCTTCGTTTCTGTCCGAATCGGACGGTTTAATTCTCTTTGTCTGCGGCTTTGACTTCCTGAATCTCCACGCCAGCGGCCAGCAGGTTTTCCACGGTGGGCGTTTCGATGTACCCTTGTAGGTTCTCGTTTGTACCCCACGCCTTTTTCGCCTCTTCCAGCACGCTTTCAATCATGGTTTCAATATCCTTCGACGTGAACAGCAGTTTCAAAATGGCCGGGATTCTCTGGTAAATCCAATCCGCGACGGCGGCATATTTCAGGGACCCCGTGCCGCTTCCGAATTGCTTTTCGGCCTGCGTCACAAGGTTAAAAAGAATCTGTTTCAGAATCTTTGTTTCGCCCCGCTTGATAAGCACGGCAACCAGCACAAGGAACGCGAGGACCACAAGAACGCTGTCCCAGTTCGCAACCAGAAATTGAATGATGTTCATAGCTTCGTTTCTCCTTTCATTTTTTACACGGCCCCGCCCAGCGCGCAAAGAAGCAGGTCGAGGCTCTGCAATTTCCCGTAATTCTGCAACCAGTAGTCCGGGGAGTTGATCGCGCCCGCTTTCACCAGCGCGTCAACGCCCGCCTGCACCGTCGCGCACCGCGGCCCGGCCTTTGTGATATGCTCCGCCGCGCTGATAAAGAGTAAGTCGAGGTATTGCACCGTTCCGGCGGCGACGGCGTTTTTCCAGTAGTCCGGGGAGTTGATGACCCCCAGCCCGGCCAGCTTGTCAATGGCCGCGTCCGCCTCGCTCTGCACGTCCGCCGCGTTAACCCAGCCGTAAACCGTGGACCCGCCGCCGCTCTCTTTGACAAGGTGGTACGGGTGTTTTGCGCCCTTTGAAATCATGGTGACTTTCGCCTTGCCCGGCTTGCACGCTTTCCCGCTGGCCGCGTTTGCGTTGGTGTAATGCGCGTTGCCAGTAAACTGCACCACGTCGCCCACAGAGAACGCCAGCCCGCCGGAGGTATTGGAGGCCCCGCCGGGCTTTGTGGTCGTTCCTGCGCCGCCTGTGGCCGTCTCCGCGGTGTCGTAGGTGATATACGGCAACTTCCCGTGTTTGGTCCACCTGCGCCCGTTCAGGCCGGAGATCGCGCCGATATTCAGGCACGCCGTCACCTGCACGCAGTTCTTGAACGCCGGGGAACACTCGATCACCTTTCCGCCGCCGATGTAAACGCCGATGTGACCTTTCAGCCACACAGCTTCCCCCGGAACAATCCTGCTGAAATCGGTTGACAGGCCGGAACACTTCGTAATCATCGTGTCGGCCCCGATGTCCGGCACGCCGCCGGAGGCATAGGACGCGCCGCCGTAGGTTTTGGACGCGTCGCCGCACCAGCCCCACAGCACGCCTTTAATCAGACACACGCAGTCGAACCCGTAGACAGGCGGGTTCTTGTTCGCCGCGGCCTTAATCATTGCCGTTCGCGCCGCCTGCTTGTTATAGCTGTGGTTTGTGCAATACCGGGACACGTTGCCCCCGGTCAGGGGCGCGCCAAAGCACCCCATGACATAAAGGGTTTTGTAATGGTCTACGATGTCTTGCAGTTTCTCAATGAATTCAGACGCTTTCATTTTCCCGTCTCCCTTCGCGTCTGCGGGGCTTTCTGCCCCCGCCGTGGTATTTGACACGCCGCCCGTGACCGCCTGTCCTGCGCCGTCGTAGGCCGTCAGGCCGTATGATTCGATAAGTCGAATCAGCTTGTCCGCGTACTGCGGGTCCGTGGCATAGCCCGCCGCCTTGATCGCCCGGCAAGCGGTTTTATAGTCCCGCTCCCCGATGACGGCTTTGTACCGGGCCGCGCCCGTGAGTAACGCCGAATGGTCCGCCACGCTCTCTTCCCAACTGTCGTATGCCCGGAAAAGGGCCGTCACGGTGGTAAAGTTCACGCCGTCGTAACACTCTTGCGTTTTCGCGCTGTAAACGCGGCCCTTCCAGCTTGTCCCGGCCTTGATACCGAACAGGGCGTTTGCCTTGACGGTCAGCCCGGATTTACCCCAGCCGCTTTCCAAGATCGCCTGTGCGATAGTCAGGGAGGCAAGCACGCCGCTTTTCTGCATATCTGCGGCGGCCAGCGCGCCCACCCGCTCGATAAATGCTTTCTGTTCCTGTGTCATTGGTGTTCCTCCGCTATGGCTGAATATTGTTCAGGTCCACGGGTATTCCCTCCGTCGCCGTCGGGTTCGCCTGCTTGATCTTCACAACGTTTTCCGCCTTTGCTTTCCACGAATAAAAGCCGATAGCCGTTGCCGCCGGGGTCCCTACGTAGGCAAGAAACACGCCTAATTGGTTGGGGTCCAGAATGACGGCCCGCGCGCCGACGATAAACCCTGCAAAATAGGTCAAAAGCACCGCCGAAAGAACCAGCTTTGAAAATTCGATCTTCCGGCGGTTCTGCTCCTTCTTCCGGCGGCTTCGCCGTCCCCCGAATAGGAGGACCGCGGCAATTCCGCCCGCAAGCCCGGCGGCGGCGCTTATGATGTACTGCACGTCCCGCACCGCCTTTCATAAAAAATCGTGTTTAATCAAGCGGTCGTCGTACACCCGCTTGATATTGGCAACCGCGTGAACGGCGCGGTTGTTTTTGTAGTCCGGGTGACTTTCGCAATACTGTTCGTAAAAGTCAATTTCGCTTAAAACCTCTATGAACTCTTCCCGCGTGTGGGGAATGTCCCTTAAAAGTTCGTTGTTGAACCGCAAGATCGCGGCCCGGTGCATATCCGCGTTTCTCGCGTCGTCTGTCCTGATATGGTCATCAAGGGTTTTCCGCGTAGCTTCCAGCTTTTCGATCACGTCCCCATTGATCGCCCGCCCGATTGCTTTTCCAATGGCCGACCACGGGTTGATTTTGATAGGGGAGATTTCTACAAGCGCCAGAAGCACAACAACAGCCCCAATAACTCCGCCCCCGGAAAGTAATTCGTTTACTGTCACGCCCTCTACCTCCCGTGGATAAAATCGCTGTAAACGCTTTTCAGCGAATACGGTTCAACGTCGGGCGGCTCTCCGCTTTCCCCGTAAACCGCCCGTTCATATTCCCATATCAGAAACCGGGCCGTGTCCTCCGCCCAAATTGCAAGGGGCATGATAAGAAACCACAGCAGGCCGAACGCCGGGCAAACCTGCCCCAGCAGATTTCCCGGTTGATTGCTGTAATCCCATACGTCCAGCCCTAACCATAGGTTCAGGACGCACCCGCTCACGAACTCCACCGCAAGCACGATCAACGCCCCGGCCACCGATTGAACGATGACCGGGGCGCGGTAGAATCCGGGCCGCTGGTTGATTGCCCCCACAAGCACCCCGCAAAGCCCGCCGACAATCAGCATGGACGGGTGTGAGTACCCCCGGAAGCAGGTTTCAAGGGCCACATATACGCACCCCAGCGCGGCCCAAATGGTCAACACGCGTTTCATGTTGCGCCACCGCCCGCGGCTTCGATCATTGCGGCCATGCTTTCCGCAAGGTCCGCCGGAAGTTCCGCCCCATAGCTGATTTCTTCCAGTTCGTCAAGCCCGGCTCTCGCAATCCACGCGTTCACGTGGTTGCAATAGGTCCGGTGGTAGAAGATATGGGCCGTTGCCGCTTCCGAAATCGCGGTGAATTCCTCCGCCGTGAACATCCGGCAAAGTTCCCCGTCCGCGTGGTAGGGGACCGCTTCGGCTCCCTCTTTGACAAACGTATATTGGGTCAGGATTTCTGTCTGGTCGTGTTCCGTCAAACTGTAATGCTTTCCGGCCACGTCGATTCCGGCGTAGATCGCCGCGGAACAGGCAAGCCCCATTTCCTCTTTTTTCGTGGCCCGCACCTGCGCAACGTCTGTCCAGTCCTCCGGCGGTGTAATGCCAAGCCGGACAAGCCGCAGATTCCGAATACTATCTTCCTTGTGCTGTACGCTCATTCAAAATTCCCTCCCACAGAAGAAATAAAGCAATCCCCGCTTGCGCTGTTGCGCTTCACCTTGATTCGGAAGTTGAACCCCCAGTTTTCCGCCGTCTTTTCCTCATTGGAAAGGAAGAACTTGCTTCCGCTGTTGACGGCCTGCGTCACGTCCTCCCACGTCGGGGAATCGTCGTTTCCGTTGTTGCACACTTCCACGGTGAATTCCGCGCCCGCGGGAATCTGCCGGGTGACGCTCATAATTGCTTTTGTAATCATAGCGTCCGCCGGAAGCGGTGTTGCAAGGGTGATTTCAATTTCCGTTTCGTTCTTGCTGAACGTATAAGTCCGGGTCGCGGCTCCGCCGTAATTGTCCGTTGCCGTGATCGTCAGCGTGTGGGACCCATTGGACAGCTTCACCCATTCGTCCGCGGTCACGTTGAACGTGTATTCCTGCCCGCTGGTCGCCGTGTAGGACCGCTTTTGCACGCCGTCGATCTTCTCAACAACGGTGATCGTCTGGCCGCTGTCTACGTCCGTAACCGTGTACGCCTGCGAGAACGCCCCGGTCTTTGCCCCAAGGTCCGAATCACTCCCGCTGATCGTTGGCGGCGTGTTGTTCACCACGGTTCGGGTCGGGCTTGTGGTGTTGGCCGATTCCGCGCCCGCGCTGTCGTATGCCCGGACCCGGTATGCAACGCTTGTCCAACCAAAGGTGATATTGTCCGTGTAATTCCGGTTGATTCCCTTGTAGACCTGCGCCCAGCTTCCGCCGTTGTTCTGACGCTCCAAAATGTACCCCGACAGGTTCCCGTCCGCGTCGGTGGAGGTCCCCCAGCTAATTTCAAGGGTGGACCCGCCGCGCACCGTCTCCGGGACCGTGATTGTGGACGGGGCGGAGGGGGCGCGGTTCCAAATGATTGTGTATGCGCCGTCCGAATCCGGGTTGTCAGATACCAAGATGTCAGATTTGATATTACAAAGCGAGCGAACGCCCCTGTTGCCGTAGAACGCACTGTACCAGTTCAAAGTGCCGGAGGAATAGACGTAGCGGACGTCGCAAGAGTTGGACGCGTAGGCATCCGCCAACCACCAGTACCAAGGCGAATTTGCATTCAAACTGCTGTTTGTGTACTCGCTCTTGCTGACCGCCTCCGCCGTCGGCTTCGCCTGCCGGGAAGCGTCGTTGCTGAATATGGCCAGTTTGCTTCCGGCGGTCACGTCGCCGGACAAGCCCACTTCCGTACAGGTCGCAAGGAAGATTTTGTCCGTGCAACTCTCCGTTCCGCCGCCGTCCACCTGCGCTTTGCCGACGGTGTGGGTGGTGGTCAGCAGGGCGGCAAGGAAGTTCGCGGAGAACCCCGCTAAAAACCCCGCTTCCTGCTGGTATTCGTTGTAGTTGTCCCACACGTTCGCGTTACTGGGCGGCGCGTCCTGCCCGTGCTGGGCCGAATACCACTGACCCGCCGCCGCTTGACTGTTCAGCCATTGGCGGATATTGGCATAAATCCAGCGGTTATTTCCGTAGCGTTTCCGGTCGCTGTCGCTGTTGCCGCTCTCGATAGCGTCAAAGCATTTCAGTGAAATAATGCGTTCAGTAATCAGCGTGACGGAATTTGCGGGGTAGCCCGCATGGTTCTTGTCCGCGATCTTCCAAACAATCGCCTTGCCGTTGTAGAGCGTTCCAGTGTCCTTTACCAGCGCGCCCGCGGCAAGCGAACTTAACGCCTTTGCCATGTTCGTTCACTCCTTGTCTGTTTTTCTCCCTCCGAAAGCGTGTTGCGCACTTCTTCGGGGCTTGCGAGGTAGCCGCAGAAATAGCTTTCTCCGTCGGTTCTCGCTTTTCGCTTCCCGTTCAGCCATACGCTTTCGGGGAATAGGATTCTGAAAATCTGGTCCGTTTCCCGGATAAGGTGATAGCAGTTGCCCTTTTCCGCGTGGCTCCGCCAGCTTCCGTAAGACTGTTCGATTGCCGCAAGGGTGATCTTTCCCTTGTCCAGTAACGCCCGCTGTTTCTTTAGCTTCCGTTTCTCATTGCTCTTGCTTGCCCTCCTAACCTTGCGAACTACTTTGCCCGAATCGGTCAAATACGTATGGAATCCCAAGAAATCAATGCCGTTGCGCAACGGGAAAATGTTGGTTTTGTGGTTCAGCGTCAGCCCCAGCCGGGCCACATACGCTTGAATTTCCCGGAGGCAATACTGCAAATATTCCTTGTCCTCATGGATTAAATAGAAGTCGTCCATATATCTTCCGTAATACCGGATTCCCAGCTTTTCTTTTATGAAATGGTCAAGTCCCGAAAGGTACATGACCGCGAACCATTGTGAAGTCTGGTTCCCAATGGGAATTCCGGGGTTTTCGGTGCTGTCAATTATCATGTCAACCAGCCACAGAACGTCCCGGTCGTGGATAAATTGACGCACCATGCGTTTCAGCGGTTCATGCTGAATCGAGTAGAAATACTTTGTGATGTCGCATTTCAGAACCCAGCCGTCCGCATAATGGGCGGCGCGCGGGTCGGGCCGCGGCAACCCCTCCTCCCGGCACCGTTGTTCCTCCCGCGCTTTCCGCTCAAAATAATAGGACCGCATAAACCCTTCCAGTCTATACAGTCCGTCGTGGGTCCCGCGGCCCTCTTGCGACGCGTAGTTGTCGCGGATAAAGGTCCGGGAAAATGCAGGCTCTAAAACATTGTCACATAAAGAGTGCTGAACAACCTTGTCCTTGAACGCGTTTGTCATTACAATACGTTCTTTCGGCTCATACACCCGGAAAACGAAATAGTCCGACACGGTGTAGGTCTTGTTTTTCAGCATGATTGACAGCAGGCAGAGGGCTTCCAACAGGTTAGCTTCAAACTTTGCCACGCTGGGCTTTCCCCTCTTGCCCCGGCGGGCCTTTAGAAACCCTGCGTACAGGTTCCCGAAATCATGGACCCGCTCGAATTGCGTTTGTTGCATAATAAAAAATTGCTCCTTGCCGTGTATAGAATCCGCCTTGCGGCGGTCGCAGGCACGTCGCGCCTGCCGTCGCAATGCTTCATCATCGGACCCCACCACGCGCCCGCGGCGGGGCGGAAGCTGGTTCCCGTGGGCCTTGCTTCACCAATCTTGTATTTACCGTCGTGCTGTCACCACGGCGGAGGGATACGGCTTCCTTTGATGGTGGTCCTCTGTTTTCAGCCGTTCGGCTTACTCATTTCGCGGTATTCCACCAGAGCGAGCGAACGCCCCTGTTGCCGTTGTACGCATTGTTCCAGTTCAAAGCGCCGGAGGAATTGACGTTGCGGACGTTGTAAGAGTTGGACGCTACAAGCCGTACCCCAAGAAAAACGCCCCGGCGATCACCGCCGCGGCGCGTTCCCTCTTTTCTGTTGCAGGGCGGCGAACCGCTCCCGGTCCTGCTTTTTCCACTTTGCTGTCATGCGCTTTACGTCAAGGATATAATTTGACCATGCGGCGCATTGCTCCGCGGAAATCCGCTTGCATTCGTGGGAAAGCTCCACCAGAAACAGGGCGGTTTTGCACTCCGTCAACGCCTTTTTCTGTTCGTACTGCCGTTCCCGGAATTCCTGCGGGTCGGAAACGTCAAGTTCGTTCGCCTCCTGTACGTGCTGGAAGATGTCAAGCACAAGATCGCAAACCCGGTTTGCAATCGTGAATCGGTATTTATTCGGAAACCGCTTCGCGGTCGCCATCTTGAACGTGTGCTTGACTAAATCCTTTGCCTTTACAATGATGACGAACTCTTTTTCATCTGCCACGCAGTAAGCACCGCCTTTCCCGGATTTTCTCAATCTCCGCCGGGTCCCCCTCGAACCGGAATCCCCATTCTGTGACAGTCAGAACCGCCCGCGCTCCGGTGTACGTCCGCCCTCTAATCGTCAGTTCGTCAGCGTCAGAGGCGCACGCCTCGCAGGGCGGTTCGATCTCCACAAACAGGTTTCCAAGAATACAGGACAGTTCCCGCCGGGTACACGCAAATTCCGTCAACATTCAATTCGGTTCCGTTCCGCGTTCCAAATGCCCTTTGTCATTACAACCCCTTCAAGGGAATCAAATTGCACAAGGTACGGGTTTCCGGTGATATTCTCGAACAGGCCATCTTCCACGCGGGAAACGCGGCTTTCCAGCCCTGCAATCGCGGCCAGCGCCTCCGCCGCGTCCGCCGCGGCCTGCGCCGCCTGCTCCGCTCCCGCGCTCCACCCGGCCTTTTCCTCTGCCGTGGTGTGAATGTCCGTGTCCTCCGTGTGGTCAATCAGGCCAGAAATTGCGGTGTCGTAGTTCCCCATTGTGGTGGGGTTCACGTGAATATCGCTGTTGTTGACGTGGGAATTTAGGTCGGTAACATCCGCTTTCTTGTCAAACTCCGTTTTGTGGGCCGCGGCGGAAGCATTGTGGGTTTCAATGTCCTTCTTTGTGGCCGTAACCACGTTCGGGTCGATGACAAAAGAGATCGCGCCCGTGTTGGAAACCTCGATGTGCATAGTCAGTTCGATTTCCCCGGCGGCTCCGCTGGTGATGATGACTTTTTCCGTGTCCGGTGTGTTGCATACGGCGATCATGTGCGGCCCCTCCGCGTCATCGTCGAACACGCCCATTTCCCGAATAGTCCACCCGCCCACGTCGGAGGGGACCACAGCCACAATGTCAATCATATTCGGGGATTGTTCGTTGACCTCAACGCGGGTCACGTCCCCGCGCCATTTTTCCCCCTTTAGCGCGGTCATGGTGGAATCCGGCTTGTAATAGCTTCCGCCGCCGTCACCGACGGCCAGCTTTACAATATTGACCTTCTGGCCCTCCATGACAGCTTGTGTGATAAGCTGAACGCCTACGTCGGTCACAATGCTTCCGTATGTATTTTCGATTTCTGCCATTGTTACGCCTCCGTTCTATTTTGTGGGAAGATTTCAAGTTTCCCCGTCTGCTGAATGTACCCGGCGCACTGTACGCGCCATTCGGTGTTCATTTTCCGGTAAACGTGCGGGTAAATATCCACGCGCACCCCGAACGTGTGGGCGGCTCCGGCCTGCACGCGGGCTTCTTCCTCGATGTCCTCCGCAAGATACGGGAACACTTCAAGCCGCACGCCCACGGAATGCACCGCCGCGGCGAAAACGGTTGCCCGCTTCTCGATCTGGTAGCTGATCGCCTCCAAATGGGACCGGAGGTTTTTATAAAAGCGCACCCGCTCCAAAACCGCCGCCTGCCGGTCCGCCGAAACGCCCGAATCTGTCGCGCCTATGATGACTTTGAACATATACGGCTTCCCGCCGTACTCGAACCATTCCTTGACCTTCGTTCCGGGGTACACGGCCCCCAGCGCGGTTTCGACGGCGTATTTTGTCCCCAACTTCCGGTGAATTTTCACGCTGTCTTTGATGGTCTGCCGCTTCACTTCCAGCGGATAGGAATAATCGTACCAATCCACGTGAAGGTCATAGGCCATAATATCAAGAATCGGTTCTTCCAGTTCGTCAATCCGGGCGTAAATGATATTTTTCCTGATCTGCTGTGCCGTCGCCTGCAACTGCTCCGCGATCACCGTTGCAATGGCAAGCATATTCGGGTCGTTTTTCAGGACAGGGGGGAGGGCGCGGGTAAAGTCCCCCGAATACAGGTCATTGTCATTCACTCTCCGCACCCCCGTTCACAATCGAGGTTTCCCCGATCTGCGCAACGGCGTTGTCTGCAACGGTGGTAAAGGCCGGGGACCGCACTTCAACGCGCTTCACCCCGGCTTCCATCAGCAGTTGAATCAAATAGGACGGGTTCACGTCCCGCCCCATGCGTTCGGCCTGCCACGTTTTGAACTTCTGCACCGCCGCGGCTACGTTCTCCGAAATCACTTCATCGGACAGCGCGCCGCCCTCTTGCGTGTAGTAGGTCACGTCGATGTCATATTCCACCGTTTCCGGCGCTTGAACGGTTACATAGTCGGTCAATGGCCGCACATTGTCGGCGCTCAAAATGCCCGCTACGGTGTCCAGCATTTCTTTTTCCGGTAATGCGCCGCCCACCAGCAGAACCCGCACGTCTACTTTCCCCGGCTCCGGGGAAGTCGCTTTCACGTCTGCAATCAGGGCCGACGCGGATTTTGCGTAGTATTCATAGCCGCCCAGCGGTCCCGCGGTGGAAAATGTTTCGACACTCTCCCGCATACGCTCATAGAACGCCGCGTCGTTCTCTTCGTCGGCTCCTCCCTCGCTCTCTGTGGTGTTTGCCACGCTTTGAAAGTAGGGGAAAACGTCAATGGGTTGTTTGATCTGCCCCGGAATGAACCCGTTTCCAATTTCTCCGGCCTGTGCGCACTCCGCTTCCACGTCGCCGGACAGCTTGCCCGCTGGAATCGTCAGGTCCTCCGTCGTGGCAAACACAATTTCCCCGTCCGGTGTGGCGCGGGTTCCCGCCGGAATGGTCGTCGGCCCGTCCAGTGCGATTGACAGGGTATAGCGCAAAGTCGTTCGCGCCTTTTCCGGCTCCAATCGGTAAGTGTCCTTGAACAGTTCCGCAAGGGAATCCAGATATTCGCCCTCTGCATACCGCGGCACGTTCTGTTTGGCCGAAAAGTCAATATTGACCCGCTCTTGAACGATAATATCGGCCACCCACAAAATGAATAGGCGCGCCGGGTCCGCCGGGTACAGCGTGCGGCCCGTGAACGTCTCATACCCTCGAATCAGGGCGTTTGCAATGGTTTCCGTGTCCGTCTCCACAAAGGAAATGTCCGGGTAACTCCTATTCGTCGGCAATGATATTCACCTCCACAACTGGAATCATTGACCCCGGCGTGTCTCCCAGTTCAAAGGTCACGTTTTCAACCTCCGCCCGCGGCTCAAACGCGCTGATTGCCTCCATGACCTCCGAAATTAGGATAGATTGTGCCGCCGGAATCGGCTTGTCAATAAAGCGTTGCGACAGCCCCAGCCCCCTTTCCAGAGGGACGGAGAATTTCGGCGTTGATATGATGACCGCCACGTTCTGCAAAATCTCTTCAAGCGTGCTTTCCGGCGCAAGGTTGACCGCTTCAAGGGCGAACGCTTTTACTGTATAGGCCATGTTCCGCCCCTCCTATCTGCTGGAATATGATTGCATGGTGACATTGACCGACGCGACAAGCAGGTTTCCCCACCTGTCATACCGCTTCAAGGAATTTGAAAGTTTCGTGATAACCCACTTGTTCGTCCCGTAGGCTTTCGGCCCGATAATCAGGTAATGGGCTTCGCCCCTGCGCATGGTTTGAAGCAGGTTCGCAACCTCTGAAATCGGGTTCACGCCCAAAAACGCGGAAAAGAACATGGTAAAGGTCATACTTTCCACGTCCTGCCCGGTGAACTCCAAAAGAGGCTCCTTCAGGTGTCTTTCATGCGTGGCATACTTCACCGAACTTTCCCATTTCAAATCGTCAAACGTCTTGATAGAGGACCGGGAAACGTAAAAGGTAAAGTCTCCCCAATTTCCAATCGTCGCCATAGACTAAATACCCCCGATCACGAACCCGTCGCCGTCATCCGTCGGAAGGTAGATACAAAGCACATAGTCGCCCGGAGACGGTAGCCACGGTTTGATTATGACGGCGTGACTGTGGGAGGCAAAGGCCGCGTCTCCGCCTCCGCCGCTTTCTTCTTCTGTCCTCTGCGGGGCGTTTTTGGCCGGAATAAAGGGCGGGTTTTTCAGCACCTTCAAATTCCCGGAGACAATCGGCTCTTGCCCCTTGTCTCGAAATGTGACACGTGCGGTTCGCTCCGCCTCATTGACGGAGGAAACCCAGCCCGTCCGCACAATATTTTTCAAAACTGATAATTCGCTCATTAGTAGCCCTCCAAAACCCGCCGCAAGGTCACGTCGGTTTTGTACCCGCTCCGCGAAATGCTGTGCGTTGCCGTTTCGATGATGTATTTCCCATCGAACGCGCCGTACCCCGCAACCTGCACCGTAACCCCAGCTACAAGGCGCAAGTCCCCGGCCAGCTTGAACGACGCTTTGAATTCGCCCTTGTTCTTCTGCCGCAACCGCTTCATTGCCAGTTGCCGGGCCTCTTCGCGGGTGGAAACCTTTTCGTTGACTTCAAGGACCTGTCCGCTTTCGTCCGCGTCCCGCGGGGTGTAGGTATATTCAATCGTCGTTCCTGTGTTCGGGTCCGTATAGGACACGTGGCATTTGCTGTAAGACGCGTCATGCAAGCTGGTTGAAAATGACCAGTTTCCCACGTCCGCGCTCCCGCGTTGGATGGTCCGCACCGCGTCTTTCTGCTCATAGTCCGCCGCGTCGAAAAGCACGATAATTTTTGCCGTGACTTTCAGCGAGATTCCAGCGGCCTTGCAAAGACGCTGTAAAAACGTGATGTCGGATTCCTGCATTTGCTCTTTCCGGGGGTAGAACGGATTTGACGCGGATTCAAACATACAGGTAAGGCCGTTCGTCCCCGCGATCTCATTTGCAATACCGGAAAGGGTGTAGTTCTCCCACGCTTTCGTCTTTTTCTGCGTCCGTATGGTGGAGGAATAGGGGATTGACCCTGCCTTGATCGTCGCTTTTGCGGGTGGGCCGGACCCGTCCACAGTGTCTATTTCAAACACGCCGCAGTCAAGAACCCGGTCCTTTCCGTCGGATTCCCAGTTCTTTTGAACGATCACGGCGGAGATTTCCGCGCCCTTTGACGCGGAGGGCGTATTCAGCCAGTTTCCCAGCCATACGCCCTCCCGGTCGTCAAGGAATAGTTGTAAATCATCTGTTTTATCCTCTTCGTTGTCCGTGTAGGTCATCGAAAGAAGATTCCTGTTGATGTCTGCCGATATGTCCACACCCTCAAAGGTTAGGCGGATAACAGTTCTTCGCGCGTTCATGCCGTCCCCCTCTTCCACGGCGGCAACTCCGCCGAAACCTTTTCGTCTGGGTCCGGTATGGTCAGCACGATTCCGGCGGGGAAGAGGAAAAGGCGGCGGTATTCCGGGTTCTGCTTCATCAGCTTGTCCGTGTACGCTTCGTCGCCCAGTGTCTTATAGGCGATTCCGTCCCACATATCCCCGGCTATGGTGGTGTATTTAGTCATAATTCCGCCGCCTTTCGTCATCCTCCTGTTGCCGTTGCCGTTCGTCGATCTGGTCCAGCAACTCTTCGTCGTGCCTGCGCAACATTTCTTCGATGTCCTCCGCCTGCGCGTCGCTTCCCACGTGGAAAACGGGCGCGCTGTGGATTACAACCGACGATTGCCGCGCGCCAGCCGTCACCGACGGGGCCGACACGCTGGGGGCCGTCGCGCCCGCATAGGCCATTTGCAGGGCCGGAACGCTTATGCCCGCCCGAATGGTGTTTACCGCGTTTGCGAGGTTTCGGAAAATGCTTCCCGTCTCCGCCGCATTGAAAACGGTCCGGTTCCGTGCATTGGTCACAAGTTCCGCGCCAGCTTCGCCCGCTATGAACGTGTCAGGCGTGTTCTTCGTGCCTTTTGCAAAGGTCGGAAGCAACGGGATATTGATTCCCTTTCCTCCGATTCCGGGGACCCAATCAGGAATTTTCAGCTTGTTCAGGCCGGAGATCACGCCGTTCACAAGGCCGATAATTCCGTTCAGTGCGCCGCTTGCAATGCTTTTCAGCGAATTCCAAACGCCGCTGAATATTCCTTTTACGCCTTCCCAAACACGGGTCCAATCTCCGGTGAAAATGCCCGCGAACACGTCCACAATTCCTTTGATTGCGGTAAGCGCCCCGGACACAACCCCTTGAATGGTCTGTAACGCAACGCTTATGATGTTCTGAATGGTTGGCATAAGGAATTGAATCACCGACATAATCGCCGTTGCAATGGTGGAAACGACTGTTGCCAGCCCTTGCAGAACGGAAGCGATAGTCGGTGCCCACTCCGCGAACGCCTGCGCGATCTGCGGCAAAACGGTTTGAACAATGAAATTGAATAGTTGTTCCACAATCGGGCGGACGTAGGTGTTCACAAACTCGATGAACCCCGAAAGGATATTCCACACAGTTTGAATAACTGTGATCGCCCCGTCAATGGCCCCCGTTGCTTCCTCCCCGAATAGGTTAATCAGGAAGTCCCGCGCGCCGCCCAAATTTCCGTCCGTGAAGATATTCTTGATGGTGTTCCCGATATTCGAGATCGCCGCAACCACCTTGTCAAAGACAACCAGCCCGGCTTCCCCGAATACCCGCCCGATCACTTCACGCACTTTGTCCAGATTGTCCCGGAGGATTTGCACCGCCGAAACAATCAGCATAACAACGCCCACCACGGGCAGAATCTTTCCAAGGATTCCGCTGAACGGTCCCAAAATGGCCCCGCCCAGCTTTTGAAGCGGCCCGAACAGGGTTGACAGCTTCCCGAATCCCTTTGCAACCACGCTTCCGATCTTGCCAAGCGGTCCCGCAGCTACTACGGCCCCGGCCCGCCCCAAAATCCCGGTAATGGTCCCCGCAACTCCGGTGAACGCCCGCGTCGCCAGTCCTCCCACGCTTGAAAACATACGGGAGAACACGCCGCCCGCGGCTCCGGTAATCCCGGAAAACAGGTTTCCGACCCTTGTTCCGGCGAACATCTGCCCGAACGCGCGGCCTACGCCGCCCGCGGCGCTTCCGATTCCACCGAAATACCCGGTCACGCTTCTTGCAATGCCTTTGACCTTGCTTGCAAACCCCACGGCCTCCGCACCAGCAACCGCCGTCCGTCCTTTGAATAGGGCCATAACCTTTTGAATGGTCAGAACCCCGCCTTTCAGTTCAAGGAATCCCAGCTTCGTAACGGTTGCCGCGGCTTTGAACGCCAGCAGTCCGGCGGTCACTTTTGCAATGGTCCGCACCAACTCCGGGTTTTCCGCCGCAAAGTCAGAAAGTTTGATGACCAATTCGGACAACTTTTCCGCGCCCTCCGACACAAGCGGAAGGAACGCGTCACCGATCACGATTGCCAGCTTTGAAAGACTGTTCTTCGCAAGCTGTACTTTGTTCGCTGTTGTGTCCGCGCGGGCCGCGTACTCCGATTCCATGCTTCCGGCGTATTGCGCCGCGTCTCCAACCTTGTTGAAGGAATCTTCCAGCAGTTCGACGTTTTGAATCAGCGGCGCGATTGCGGCCACAGATTCTTCACCGAAATAATCTTTCAGGGCCGCAACCCGTTCCGCCTCCGGCAACTGCTTTACAGCGTCGATGAAGTCCAGAATTGCGCCCTTCGCGTCCACCTGCATTCGGTTCGCAAGGTCTGTCGCGGAAATCCCCAGCTTGTTTAGAACGTTCTGTTGCCGGGTGGTCACGGCGCTTCCCGCGGTCATGGTCGTCATAACCTTTTTAATTCCGGTTGCGGCCACGTCCTCATTTACGCCGACCGCGACAAGGGCCGCGCCCATTGCGGCGATCTCTCCGCTTGCAAAGCCCGCAACTTCTCCCAGCGGTCCAATCTTCGTGACGATGGTTGAAATCTGTTCTGCGTTTGCCGCGGTCGTGTTGGAAAGGTAGTTGATTTTATCGGACAGCGAAATAACTTCGTCCTGCGTCATGCCGAACGACGTTCGCCATTTTGCCATCCATTCGCCCGCCTGATCTGCGGAAATGTCGAACGCAACGCCCATTTTGGCCGCGTCCTCCGCAAAACGGGTGATTTCCTCTCTGGCAATGCCAGCCGAACCAGCCGCCGCCGCAATTTCCGTCAGTTCCTTTGCCGTCATCGGGATTTTTGCTGACAGGTCCAAGATCGCGTCACGCATATTGTAATATTCCTGCGTAAGCTCTCCCGTCCCGCTGTCTTTCAGCCCGTCAACAACCTTTGCCACGTCCGACATTGCGGATTCAAAATCCATCGACGCTTGAACAGGCCCGGCGTAAACCGCCGCGCCCAGCGCCGCCGCCGTCCCGGTAATAGTCGCCAACTGGCCCTTTGTCGCGGAGATCGCGGCGGAATTCTTTTCAAGTGCGGAATTGACCCGCGCCAATTCCTCTTGACTTTCCCGCAGTCGGTCATAGGTCCTGCGTAACCGCTCGTTCTCTTCGCTCAAATTCGCCGTGTTCACGCCCGCGTCGGACAGTTCAGCGCCCAGCGATTGCAGGCGGCTTTCCTGCTGTTCAATCCGCGTGGTGGTCTGCGCAATCTGCCGTTCGTTCCGGGCCAGCTTTTCCCGTAATTCGTCGGTCGGCTCTTCCGTTTCGCTGATCTCCCGTTGTAACCGCTCATGCTCCGCGGTCAGCCGTTCCAGCTTTTGACGGTTCGATTCAAGGGCGCTTTCCTGTTTCCTGTATGCGTCGATCTTCCCGGTGATGGAATTCAGCTTTGAAAGGGCGTTTTGCTGTTGCTTGATGGTATTCGTCGCGGCCTGAAACGCCGCGTTGAAGTTGCCGCCCAGCGCCGCTTGCAGTTTGAAGAGAAGTTCATATTCCTTTCGCCCCGCCAAATCCTCACCCCTTTTCGCGCTGTCTTTGCTCCGCGGTGACGGCGTTAATCTCCCGAATCCACGCCGTGATCTCTGTCGTGTTCATATCAAGCCAGAAGTTCACGGGTGTAAACGTGGCCTGCGCCAGCTTGAAGCACTCCCGCCGCCACCAGCGGGCCGGGCCTTTTAATAGCCCGTGTCGATTAAAAAACTTCTTGCCGCGTTCGTGATCTTATTGAAGTCCTTTAATGGCATAGCGTCGAGAACGTCGCTTCCGATACCCGCGGCCTTTGCCGCCATCTTCGCTTGAAAACTCCGGGAGATTTCAGGCGCAAGGGCGTATTCGTTGTTCATCTGCATTTCGTCCTCAATCGCCACCATGTCGCGGCCCGTCATGCGCTCAAAATTGAACGTCAGTTCGGTATAGGTCTTTCCGGCATACTCAAACGGCCTCTTGAACACGTGCGTATAAACGCCCGTGTCAGCCTGTACGGGCTTTTTCTGCTCCGCCGGGGTAGTTTCATTGCTCACGGCTTCCGGCGCGCCTGCGGCCTGCTCCGCCCCCTCTGCGAGGGTGTTTTTCAGGTTGTCACTCATGTTCGATTCCTCCGGTTCTTTATTTCAAATTTCAAATGCAGAGAAGGGCATAAGAAAGCCCAGCGGGGAGAACCCCGCCGGGCTTATGCCTTTCCAAGTGCTTTTCGCACGTCGGCCAGATAGTCGGTCCCGTTTACGTAGTAAATGAAATTGATAATGTCAATTTCAAGAACCTTTTTCCCGTCGATGTAGGTTGCGAAATAGGTTGCCGCATACTCCCCGGACGCTTCCGCGGACGCGGCGGGGGCCAGCTTGCCGGGGGCAAACTTCGTCGGTGTGACCATAAGCACGTGCTTAACGGCCTGCTGGACGAATTTTCCGGCGGTGTTGTCCCAATACTGCTGTGCGGCGCGCAAATCAAGCTGGTGATTGCGCGGCTCCGCCAGCTTTACCGCGTCCGCCGTGACGGACCGGAAATTCAGGGTCAGCGTCATTGCCTCGATGTGGCCGACGAAAGCGCCGTTGAACGCGCCAGAAATGCCCGCGCCCTTGACCTCTTCCGTGATCTGCGTAATTTCAGGAAGCGTGACTTCCGCCATCCCGTAAAACTCCGTTGCGTCCTCATACACGGCAAAGTTGGTTGTGCCGTTGTCAACTTTCATTTCCTGTTACCTCCTTACGCCGCCAGCGCAGACGAAACGTATTCCGCGTCGTACTCCAACACGAATTCGCATTCCTTCATCGGGCTGGGCGGGGTCAGATAGATGTGGAAAACAGCCTTTCCCGCCATAAGCGCGGTTTGGCTGTTTTCCTCTTCCAGAAACTCCACGCGCCCGCCCAGCAGTTTTTCCTCATTGACAAGGCCGTTCAGCCAGATATTGACCGAATCAACAATGCTGTCAATCAGGCGGCGGGTCATTTTCTTGTCGATCTTGTTCCAGTAGGAAAGGACCAGCGAATTAGCAACCCAACCGAACATCCGGGAGACGGAAATAAAATAGTTCTTTACGTCCGTGTCCGCCGGATAGCAGGCAGTTTCATTGCCCCACAGCACATACCCGCCAATGAAGTTCAGCGCGGTTACAATGCCGTTGCTGTTCAGGTAGTTTGCTTGATTCAGGTCCAGCAGAACGGTTGTTCCGTCCGCGAGGCACGCCCGGTCGATCTGCAAGGTTTTGTTGGACGGGCTTTCCGCCGGGCAACCTCCGTTGTCCGAATCGGTCGCCGCCATCAGGCCCGCGGCGTGGACCGACGCGTGGAAGATGTAGTCGCCAAGCCCGAACATCGGCCAGCACAGAATTTCCGCCTTGTCGTTCATGTTCTGCTCTTTCTTCCACTCCGTAGCGTCCGAATAGTACGTGACCTCCGTAGTGTCAACGTCAATCAGGGCCTTTGCGCCCGTAAACACGGTGTTGATCGCCTCCGCCTTCGCCTTCATAATTGCGGCAACAGTGGATTTGTGGGACCAGCCCGGCGCAAGAATCAGGTCGCACACGATTCCGTATTTCGGGAAAACCTTGTCAATCAGTTCAAGGCCGGAATACTTCTTCGTGCTCGCGTCAAACCCGCCGATGATATCTTTTTCAGTAACCTTCGAGGGGTCCACTTCGTCGAATGTGATCGTCAGTTCTCCCGTCTCTGCCGGAATGCTCCCGCCGTCCAGCACCTCAAGAATCAGGTTTTCGCCCTCGTAGAACAGGTCGAAATCCTCGCCCACGGTGTAAGAAGTTACCTGCACCGTGTCTTTCAGGGCTTCCAGAGGAAGCAGAACTTTTCCGTCGTTCAGTTGGTACTGCTGTTCCGAAACGGTCTTTTTGTGCTTCTCCGGGTTCAGAACGTTCACGAAAACCACCGGGGACACGCCGTACAGCTTGAATTGTGCGTAAATCGCTTCGCAAATCGGGTATTTCTCCCAATCGTCGCTGTAACCGAACGCGGCCACGGCCTCCGCGTAACTCTGGCACATGATCGGGTCGTTCACGGCTCCGCCCACGGTATGCGCGGGGGCCGCACCCACTACAAAGGCAAGGCCGGAATCCGCCGTTACAGGGGTAGAAACGGACGTGTCAACCTGCCGCGTCGATACGCCATGAAAATACTCTGCCATTGGTTAAACCTCCCTGTTGCCGCGCATTGTAGAAACAATGTCGCTGTAATACTTGTGTGCGAGATTGCCGGGCGTTTTCACCTTCACGGAAAACGCGGCGTACTTCTTCACGGGGACAATCAGCTTTTCCACAAGGGGGTAATCCTTCACCACGTCCGCCAGATAGGAAATCACGTCCGAAAACCGTCCGTTGAACACGGCGTTTTCCCGCAATCTGCCTTTCGGAAGGGTCGGTCCGGCGTAAATGAACAGGTCGTACCCCTCCGGCTCCTTCTGCGCGCTCTCTGCGCCGTTTTCAGCGCCTGGGGTATCTTCACCCGCTCCGGCGTTCTCCGCGCCGTCCTGTGCGCTCTCTGCGCCATCCGCGGCGGCTTCCGGCCCGTTCCCGCCCGTTCCATCTGCGGGCGGCTCTGTGCCTGCTCCGGCGGCTTCTGCGGCGTTGTGGGCTTCCAGCGCGTCGAGAATCGCCGTTTTTGTCATGCTGTCGTCAGCCGTCACGCCGTTTTCTGCGGCGATTTTCAGCAATTCGGCCTTTGTCATACTGGCCTTGAATTCTACTGCCATAGCTTTTGAACCTCACTTTCAACAATGGGAATATCCCAAATTGTCATCATTTCCCCCAAGTAATAGGGAGCTGTGCTGTCCGGGTAAACGATCATTTCAAGCGGAAGTTTCAGCATATACCGTTCTGCAATTACGTTGTCTTTCAGAAGGGCAATCCGAATCCGGTTCAACAGATTCAGGACGCACGTTGCGCCCTCGCTTCCGTCCTCCGAATACGTGGCCGCTACAATGCGCACCATACATTCACATTCCGCCTGCTGTCCCGGCTCTTGCGTGTCCGTGCTTTTGATGTACTGCAACAGCAGGTAGGGGATTTGCTGTGTCTCTGCCGTCTTGTTTGGCAGGCGCATTTTGTAAACCTCCGCGGCCCGCTCCTTCTGCTCACCGCTCTTTCGGTCAACCCGGACAGGCAAAAGAATGTCCTTTGTCTCCCGCTTTACGAACGCTTCCAGCGCGTCCAAAAGGTCTAAAGGTGTCATTGCTTACCCTCCGTAGCCGTTCAGAATTCGGGTGATTTCGTGTTCAAGCCGCTTGTTTACAACTTCCTGCGCCTTTTCCTCCACCTGCTCCACAACGACGCTGTTTCCCGCCATCTGCGCGGCGGACGGTCCCATGAATTCGGTGATAGGCAGGCGGCTTGTCCCGTCCCTCTCAAACATTCCCGTGTGTCCGCTCTTCATTTTTGCAATGAAAGCGTGTGCAAACGGGGTCCGTCCGCTCTCATTCAGCACCGCCGCCGAAACGGTCGCGCGCTGAACGGGCAGGGTGGGGGACACGTTGAAACGGTAAAGCGGGATTTTGTACCCTGCGAACGAAACCGTCCCCACAACTCCGCCGTCGGTCTGCTGGGTCCGAACCTTGATTGTGCTTTCCGCCCGGACGTTCTGCCGGGAAATCGCATAGACGCTCGTTATTCCTTTCAGGGCTTCCGTCCGAACGGTGCTGTTCGCCCTGCGGATAACATTTGAAATTGCTTTTTCCGCGCCTTTCGGCACGCTGGAAAGAATCAGGTTCACCCGCTCGATCTGTTCCGCGGTTATTTGAATCATTCGGTCAACATCTCCAAATAAAGCACGACTTCCCCGGCCTCCGGGTGAACCTTTGTGATCTGGTAAATATGGTCCCCGATCTCCATATTCACCCCTTTTCGGGGAATTCGTTTCAGCAGGGAAAGAGGGGCGTAAACCACAAGATCGACAAGAACCAAGCCGTCTACGTGGTCCGTAGACGGCTTTTTCCGGTCTTGCGCGCCCCCGTCGTCAATGATGATCGGCCCCTTGTAGCGGATTCCGTCAATCCAGAATTCCACAACGTCAGCGTGTTCCCGGCTGTTGTGGAATACTGCCGTCAAGTCCCGCTCCACCTGATCTTTGAAGTTCATTACAGCACCTGCGCCACGTACCAGCTATTGACCTCATGGGGGACGGTAAGCGGCTTGCTGTTGATTTGCAGGAAGCGTCGGTCGGGGCGGCGCTCAACCCATGTCTGCGGCACCTTGTCGCCCTCCACGGTGACAAAGGTTTTGCCCTCTTCGGGAATCATGGTGATTGCGCCGTAGTAAATGGAGTAGTCCGCCTCTGTGGACATAAGGGCCAGCGTCTTTTCCGGGACAAGGGGCTTGTTCTCCGGGGCCTCCGGCTCCGTCCAGTCGTCCAAATACCATTCGTTGTACTGGTAGATGTCCAATCCCAGCTTGTGAATCGTGCCGACGTAGGTTACGCCGTTGGGAAGCAGGCGGGGCCGGATAACCGCGAGATCATAGGCTTTTACGTCCAAAACCTCTTTGACCTTCGCATGGTTGACAAACGCCGTTGCAACGTCCTTCGCCATAATGCAGATATTGCAGTTCACGAAACCTTCCCGCTGTACGATTTCGTGCCAGCGTTCAATATCGGCCAGCGGGTCGCTCTGCGCGTTGTCCCACTTCTTTTCCGCCGTAACGATGGTTTCTTTGTTGGTGAAGCTAAAGTCGATCACTTCGTTCACGCCCTCACCGACAATGGGAATCTGCCCGGTAAAGATCGCGGTTGCCGCCATCCACTCTTCCCGGCGCACGATCATTTCGTTCAGTTCCCGCAAATCCTCCGCCAGCTTCTCCACGGCGCGTTCTGCGGGCTTTCTCCCGCTGTACGGGTCCTCGCCCGCGGCCCGCTCTAACAGGTCGTCAACGGTGGTAATCTTGTTCGGGGCCAGCAGAACGGGAGTGTAGGTCTTTGTCTGATAGCCCGTGTTCAGAATGGTTTTTCCGCCCACCTTCGGGTGGACAAAGGGCGCGAGGGCGCGGGACCCCTTCTTGAAGTCCACGTCAACGCTCTTCGTGTTGAACGTCTGCCGGTTCTTGAAAAAGGTGTCGCGGAAAAACGTATGCACCGGGGGCATACGCCGGACCAGCTTCCCCAGCGTGCGGGGGGTGTAGATTGTTGTCTCGATAGCCATTGCGTTTCCTCTCCTTTACTTCAAAAAGATTCCGATATTGCGGAACGCCGTTGTCAGGGTGTCCACGGTTACGCTGTCCGGGAGATTGATTGCGTCCGCGAAAAATTCGCCCGTCAGGTACACCACGACTTCTTCCCCGGCGGCGGCATCGTCGGCGGCGATACCGTAAATCCCCGCGGTGGTGTTCTCATACTCCGTCTTTGCCGGGGTCGTGCTTCCGCTGTCCGCCGCGGACGCTTCCACCTTGACGACGGGTTCAACCTTCCCGTCGGTCAGCTTCACGGGGTCATATTTCTTGACGGTCTTTCCGCTGGCAACCTCTCGAACCGCAGTTGCAACGGGATAATCGCCCGCAAAGAAATTCACCGGGCTTGTCTGGTCGCTCTGAATCTGATACATGATTTCTTCCTCCTTACTTCGTTTCGGGGAACAGCTTGTCAATGGCCGCGTCTACGTCGTCCGCGTCATCGTCGCCGCCCATGCCCTCGCGCTGGCCTCCGGCTCCAACCTTGCCCGCGCCGCTCTTCACCGCGTCGTCGTCGCGGTCCTGAATGTACTTGCCGCCCTGCTTCTTCTGCTCCGCGACAATCGCCTTTGCCACGTCGCCCGCAGAAATGGGGTTCTTGAACTTCGCGTCGTTCACGATGGTTTCAAACCCCGCAAGGGCCACGTCCTCGATGTCCTGAATGCGCTTGCGCTCCGCGTCCACCGCCGCGTCCTCGATCTGCTTTGTCAGGTCCGGGAACGCCGCTTTCAGCCCATCCACGGTCTTGATGTCCTTGATTCCGTCCATACTTTCTTCGCTCCTTTTTGGTGTGTTTTGGGTGATGGTATTTGAAAAACCGCCGGGCGTGCGGGCCGTCAGGCGGTTTAACAACGATATGGTCATGTTTGGGTAGCGGTTCAGGTCCAGTGAAACGCTGTTCACGACAATCTTTGCCCCGTTTTCAACGGTGGTTTCCGCGTCCTCGAACATCAGCTTGTCGCAGAACCCGGCTTCGACGGCCTGTTTTCCGTCATACCACGTTTCCGCCGCCATGATAGAGGCGATTTCGTCGGCGGGCTTCCCGGTTTTCAGGGCATACCCGTTCACGATAGACTGCTTGATGACCTTGATTTCGTCGGTCAGCTTCACAAGGTCGGCTTCGTTGAAATAGCCCAAAAGCCCCATTGACGGGTCATGCACCATGAAAACGCCGTTCCCCGGAATCTCGATCACGTCGCCTGCCATAGCGACGATGGTTGCCGCAGACGCGGCCCACCCGTCGATTTTTACGGTGATCTTCGCCGCATTGTCTTTCAGGCGGGTATAAATAGCATTTGCGGCGAACACGTCGCCGCCGCCGCTGTTGATTCTTACGACGATTTCCGGGACGGCTCCCAACGCGTCCAATTCCTCCGTAAACTGCCGGGGCGTTACTTCATCCCCCCACCACGTTTCAGAGGCAATGTCGCCGTATAGAATCAGTTCCGGGGCGGCGTTTTCCTCCGCCGAGGCCCGGAACGTCCAGAAGTGCTTATTTTTCGGCTGGGCCTGCGGCCTGTTGTCCTGTTTCTGTCCCACTTTCTTTTACCTCCCGTAGCATTTTTTCTTCCCGCTTTAGCTGTGCGGCGTTCCGGTAGAAGTCAGAACCGTTCATTTCCATTGCCTCGCGGTCGCGGGTAGAAAAGCCGTTTTGAACCCGCTTTTCCGCCGCGGTGACTTCCTGCACCGGGTTCAAAAGCCCTTGCGCTGGCCCGTTCCATTCCGCGCCTGTGTACGCCTTGCGAATCATCGGGTCAGAAAAAAAGCCGGGCGCGGGGATTCTTCCCTTTGCCACAGCTTCCGCGAACCACTCTTCATAAATCGGCTGGCAAAAGTCGTTTGCAAGCCATGTCCGGTACATTCTGAACATTTTCCACGCCTCCAACAGCGCCCCGCGGGACGCGCTGTACGACGCGTTGAAGTTCTTTACCAGAAGTTCATAGGGGATTTCAAGGGCCGCGCCGATCTGTCGGCAAATGGAAACCACGAACCCGTCAAAGGCCGTGTTCGGTCTGCCGGGGTTCATGTCGTGGGCCTTTTCCCCTTCGTTCAAATCCACGATAGCGCCGGGCGCAAGTTCAATCGTGCTGTCGTCGCCCGCGTCCACCTGCGCTTCCTCCGGTATGATTTCGCCAAATCCACCGTCGCTGGACGTGGATTCCTTTTCGATGAATACCGTGAACATACCGGAAACCACAGCGGCCACAAGTTCCGCGTCCGTGTAGCGGCCTAATTGTTTCAGCGCCTCGATTACCGGGGCAAGGAACGGCACGCCGCGGCGCTGTCCGATTCTCTCCCGGTTCATAATGTGAAGCACGTTCCGCCGCCCGGTCTTTTCTCCCCACGCTTCAACCCGCGTCCATCCTGTTTCTGTGAATTCATAGGAAAGAGGGTGGTGCTTGCTGATATGGTATGCGACAACTTCGCCCGCGTCGTTGGTTTCCACGCCGCCGATAATATGCGGGTCAACTATCCCGTTCGGGTTACTCAACCTGTCCGCTTCAATCAGGCAGATTCGGAGGTCATAGGGGCAATTCGTCCGCTTTGTGACTGGCAGGGTTGCGATCACGTCTCCGCTCATTAGCCAATTCAGAAACGCCAGTTGTTGCAGTTCATAGAAGTTGTCCAGCCGTTCGAGGTCGCACGCCGTAGAATCCGCCCACAAGGAAAATTCCCGCTCGATCTTTCGTTCAAGGTCCCGCGCGGCCTCTTCCTCGATTCCCAAAACCTCATAATCAAGTTGACTTTTCAGGCGGAGGCCGGACCCGACAACATTTGTCCGGCACGTTTTCAGCGCACCCGTTGCCAGTGGAACGCCCATGTAGAGATCGCGGCAACGTTGCCGGAGAACGGAAAGGTTGTCTTGTATGTCCTCTTTCGCAGACCCGCCGCCGTACAGCCATCCTAAAAGCGATTTTTTGGTTTGCGACGCTCCGTAATTGCTGTACCCGCTGTCCAGTATTTCCAGCTTTCGCCGGGCCGCGGCGCGCTTTACCGCCCTTTGCGGTGATACCGCGGCAATCGCCCGGTCAAACAGGTTCATTTTGCTTCACGCCCCCCTTCTCACAGGTCCCGCGGCACCGCCCGAACAACGCGGTTCCGCCCGCCGTGGCGCTCGATAGTTTCCAGCCGCGCAACTTCATTGTTCCAAAATTCGATTTGCTGTCTGATCTCCCCAAGGTTCGCTTTTGTCAGGCTCCGCGAACCGATTGCGTAACTCTGGTGTGTCGTGACCTCCAATTCCGCTTCCAGCCAAGCGGACAGGTGCTTTCGTGCAATTTCAAGACTGATTCCAGCCATTTACAAAATCCCTCCCGTGGACCGTCTGCCGCGCCGCTTCTGCGGCACCGGGGCGGCTTCCCGCTCCGGCTTCTTCAATACTGGGTTCGCAATTTCCAGCGCGACAGTCGCATAATTCCGAATGTCAAGCGGCTCATTCCGCTTGTAGCCCCCGTCTTTCAGGGTCCAGACATATTGTGCTTTTCCTTTTTTGTAGGTGATGACCATTTTTTCGGCGGTCAGGCCGCGGAAATACTCTTGTGTGTACCCCCGGTCCTTTTCCCGCGGGAAATGGCAATAATTCGGCCCCTCTTCCTGCACCGCCAACCGCTGATACAATAGCGCCTTTCCAGTGTCAACGCCCACGGTGAAAAGGGGGGCTTTGATATTATTTGCCGTTGACGGCCTGTTGAAATACGGTACTTCTGCGCCGCCTTTGCCCTTTATTGCGAACACGCGCCGGGCGATCCGTTCTTTGCAGAATCGGTAAACCTGCGTCGTGAAGTGTCCGCCGGAATCCACGCAGGCGCAAATGATTTTCAGCCGCCGCCCGTCCGCCGTCGTGAACGTCTGCGAAAGAAAGCGGTCCAGTTCATCCCATACAGGTTTCAGCTTCAAGTCTCCGTAGATCGCTTGATACTTGATGCCCCAGCTTTCTTTATCAACGCCCCAACCGACAACCTCCACTTCAAAGCGGTCGTCCTGAACGTCCACGCCCGCGGTCAGCACAAGCACTTCTTCCGGGACCTCGCAATTATAGCGTTCCCGCCGCTTGTAAAGGTCGTCCGTTTCGATCTGTTCGCCCTCTTCCTCCCACGTTTCGCCCATTTCGGTATTTGTCCACGCTTTCAGAAGTTCGATATTGCCTTTTTTCTTCTCTTCGTTCGCGGTCAGGAATTTTTCGACGATTTCCCGCCACTCCACAAAGAGGGAGGCAAGGGCGTTCAGGTGAAACCCCCGGACCTTCCTTTCCGGGTGGGCCGCAACAAATTTCCCTTTCCCGAATTGCTCCTTCCATTCCGTTTCGCTGGAAACCACTCCGCACGCCGGGCAAACGCACCCGATGTCGTCCAGTTTGTCTTTGTCGAATATGATGTTCGCCCACAAAAGGGGGGTGTATGCCCCGCACGCCGGGCAAGGTACGTTCCATTCCTCTTGTGTGCTGTGTTCGTACTCAACCGCAATCCGTGACGTTTCCTTGATGGTCGGCGTACTGACGCAGACTTCCTTCTTGTTCCAGAAGGTCGCAAGCCGCTTCCCGGCCAGCAAGAGGGGGTCGCCCTCATTTCCAGCCGTGGCCGGGTAGCGGTCTATTTCGTCCGCAAGCAGAATCCGAATTGGACGGGAGGCAAGGGAGGAAGGGGAATTTGCCCCAACCATTGTGACGTGTCCGCCGGGGAATATCTTTTGCAAGATGGTGTTTCCGCTGTTCCGGCTCTTGTCGTTCACCTTATCGCGCAGAACGGGCGTGTCCCGCAACATGGGCGTTAGACGGTCCTTGCTGAACGTCTCCGCCATTTGAATGGTCGGTTGCATGACCATAATAGGCGACGGGTCGTAGTGCATATAGTAGCCTATGGGGTTCAAAATCAGCGCGTCGGTTTTCCCGATCTGCGCCGCCGACATGATGACGACCTTTTGAACCCGCATATCGCAAACCGCGTCCATGATCTCGCGTTGGTATGGGGCCTTTGACGTGCGCCAGCGCCCCGGCTCCGCCGACGATTCAGAGGAAAGGCGGCGGTATTCGTCCGCCCATTGTGAAATTGTCATGTCCGGGGGAGGGGCCAGCACTGAAAAAATCCGGGTGAACAGGTCAACCGTCGCTTTTTTCATTGTCTGTCACCCTTTCCCCGAGTGTTGATTTGAAGTCGGAAAGTTCCATCAAGGCTTCGTCTATATGCTCTTTCAGCAGGGCAAATATTTCTGCCTTGTCCGTCTTTTTGCAGAGGACCGGGGCCATCTTCGAGGGAATCGCCATCAGCCGGGATTTGAAGTTCACCAGCATATCGGTCATAACAGCTTCGATGTCCTCCGCCGAATGCAGGGTTCTTTCCTTCAACTGCAATTCGTATTCCTCATTTTTCCGCTTCGCACGGACCAGCTTTGCCCGCTCCGTGTTGTAATCTATCGTTTCTTCGCTCTCCGGGTTCCGTTTTCGGAGGTAGTTTATATAGCGGTGGTTTGTGTCGATCAAGTCGTACAGGCCGGGGCGCGCCTCTGCGATCACCTTTTCGTCGCGCAACTGCCGCACGCGCCGTTCGGACACGTCCAAAAACCGCGCAACCGCTTTTGCGTCGTAAAGTTTCACCCTTTTTCACCCCTCCCGCTCTTTTTTGACGCACCCCCTATAAAAAATCCGGGCCGGGCCGGAAGCGTTCAAAAAAATTTCGTGGCTAAAAAAACGCCGGGCCTCGCCGGACCCGCAGGCGGGAATTTCCGCCAGAAGGACCCGCGGTTTAGATTTCCAATTCGTCCGGCTCTTCCGCTTCGTCGTTGATCTCTCCCGTGTCAGGGTCGATGTCATAAGCCCCCGAAAGTTTCTGCTTTGCAAGATTATATTTCCGCTCTTCGAGGCGGACCCGGCGGCTCTCCATCTCATAGCCCTTGATCGAATCCAATAGTTTAATGATTCGCCCGTGTATCTTGTTTAGTTCGGCTTCCAGTTTCATAACACGGTCGAACACGCTTGCTTTTATAACGGTCTGCATTGTCACGTTGTAGCCCTCGCGTTCAAGTTCGCGTTCCTTGTCGCCCGTGGTGTCCTGCAAGGCGGCAATCTCACGTTGCAGGCGTTCCAGCTTCTTTTCCTGCTGTCTGGTTGGCTTCTTTCCCTCTGTCCCGTCCATATCCCAAAGCAGGGTATCTTCTTCCCGTTGCAGGGCTTCCAGCTTCTCCCGCTGTTGCTCTAACCGCGCTGTTCCTTTTGGGGTGCGCATTTCAACAACACGGTCAATATACAGCGCGTCCGGGTCGCCCTTTTCAAGCGCCGTGATTTTATTTTGCAGGTCGGCTTCTTTTGCAATAAGCAACTGCAATTCTGCAAGCATATTTGTTTCAGTGTCCAGCGTGATTCCCTCGATATACTCCCGCTGTTTAGGCGGGAGATCGCAAAGCCGAACCGTCGAATATGCCCCGTGTGTTTCAGCATTCTTGTTCCCGATAGGCGCGCCAGCGCCCGCGGCGTTCTTGTTCCCCGGCTGGCCCCCTCTCTTCTTTTTCGGCTTCTGCGCTTCAAGGGCCGCTTGCCAACCATCAAGGCTTTTCCATTTCCGCACCTGTTCTGGCTTCGCGCCCACCTTTTCGGCAATCTGCCGGGCGGTCATGGTCCCGCCGGATTCAAGCCATACCCGGCGCGCTTCGTCCCGCTCCGGGCTTCTTTCGCGTGCCATGCGCCGCGGCCTCCTTCGTTTGTTTTTCATTTTTCGCTTCCCGGCTCCCCACGGAAGCGCGTAAAAAACGGGCCATGTTCAAAACATGGTCCGTTTTCCTTCGTCCGGGCGGTTTGCCGCCGCACCCCGCCCGAATCGTTGTGTTCATTTTCCACAATACCAATTTTACCACGAAAAACGGGCAATGGGTGGCAATCTTATTTTTCCGGGAAGCGGTAACGTGAAATAGTCTTATTCACCGCAAAACACTTCGCCAGACGGTCCAGCGCAACGGCCCGAATGTTCCGACATTGCCGCGGGCTATAATTGACACGCGCTGACAGGCGTTCCCATTGTTCGCCGTTTATGTAGAACCCCAAAACCAGCGCCTTTTCCGTATAGTTCAGGCACTTCAATTCTTCTGCGATCTCCGCTTTCACGCGTTCGGTTTCCTCATTTTCCCGGCGTAGTCGGTCAATGGTCCTTGTAACCGAACCGGGTATATTCAGCACAACGCGTTCAACCGGGTTTGAAGTCGTCCCTTTTCCGTGCGGCATACCGTCGGAATTGACAGCGCCCAGCGTGGAATAATACTGATCTTCGAGGTTCTTTATAACCCGCTCGTTCATTTTGATTGCTTTGTCTGCGTCCCGGTAATAATGCAGAATCACAATAACTTTTTCCCTGTTCACGTTCGCTTCCTCCGCTTTGCTGTCAGGGCGGCTTGTATATTCGTCGGTAAATGCGTTCATTTTCCACCCTCCGAATTTCCGCCCGGTATTTCTGTTCGATAACCCTTGCCCGCGCCCGGTTCTGCTTCTTCCGCCGGGCGCGCGGCTCTTCCACGATGTCAAGCACGCCGCTTTCTTCTATCTGCTCCCACGTGTCGGAAAGAATGTTGAACGCTTCCGCAACTACGCCGAACGCCATTGCAAACACTTCCGCGGCCTGCCGCAAGGTTTCCGCCAGCTTTTCCGTTTTTATCCCCGCGGCCCTTAAAACCCGCGCGGCGGCGTTTGCCTGCTCCGTGGTGATCTCGTATTCAAGTTCCATCGGCGCGCCCTCATTCTTCGTCCGGGTAGCATATGTATTCCACCGAACACAAGATTTTCAGCGTCTTTCCACAATGGGGGCAACGCACAGGGCCGACGGCCTGTGTGCCGAATGTGTTGTAACGGGTGGCCTGTCCCGCGTCGAAAGATTCCCCGCAGAAAGGGCAAATTCCACGCCCAACGCACCGCGTTTCTTTCGGCGCTTGTCTTTCCGTCTCTGCTGGCCTACGCGCGGCCTCTGTCGGTTCTTCCTGTTCCTCCGGGTTATCTTCCCCGGCGGGCGTGCCCGGCGTGTCCTGCGCCCTCTGCTGGCCGTCTCCGGGCATTTCTGCTTCCGTCTGGTTGTCCCATTCAATTTCCGGCGGCTTCACCGTGGACGGTATGCAATGCGCCGGGGGCGGTGGTGTCTGCTCTCGCTCCCGGACGGGTTCGGCGGGCGGGGTGTTTTTCTCTCCGTCCTGCGGCGGGGGAGGGGGCGGGGCCGCTTGCGGCTTCCGCTCTCTTGCGGCCTTTATAGAGATTTCCCCGGTTCTCTGGTAGTCATCGAATGCGGCACGCTGTTCTTCTTCCGGCAATCCTGCCAGTTCATAGGCGGTCGAAAGGTTTATGCGGTCCTCTTTCAATTCCTCTTTGAACTCCGGGGACAAGTGGCGAATGATGGTGTCATATCTTCCGATCTGCGCCGGGCTTGTGTGAAGCACTTTTGCGATAAAATCGCGGGTCCCGTCTGCCTGAACCCTGCTGTCTCCGAACACGGTTGCGACAATCCTTTGCAGGACGGCCACGAACCGCGGGCGGGTCTTTGCCTTTTCCAGCACGTCCCGCAAGTAGCGCACTTCCTCGATCTTGTCCCACGCCGTTTTCTCCCGCTGGGAGTTGGTGACAATCAGGTTCAGGCCGTCCCTGATTTCCTGATCTTCCGCCGCTTCTTCGTTTGGCTCCACGGAACAGGTGACGAATTCATATTGCGGCTTTCCATCTTCCACAAGGGACAGCGACGCGAGGCGGCGGCGGTGTCCTGCAATGACTTTGTATTTCCCGTTTTCGAGCGGGACGACGGTTAGGTTTTGCAGGACCTTCCCGGCGATCTCGATTGCCGCTTTCAGTTCTTCAATCTCCCGCATGGAATAGAAGTTATCTTCTGACGGCACAAGGTCAAAGACGCTGATTTTCTTAATCTCGCTTTCAGCAGGGCGGGGCGTGGTGTTTCCGTCGCCCTCCGCCGCCTGCCGTGAAGCGTCGTTCAAAATCTGGTTCAAATTAAATCTTCCCATAATGTGCGCCCCTTTCTGTCCGAATCGGACGGTTTTATTCCTTCCCGCGGTTCAGGTATTCCCTCACGAATGCGATATAGTCCATAGCTGTTCCGCTCCGGCGGCTATATTCTGCAATCGGCATTTCCGAAAAGGTGCTTTCGGTGACTTTCTCTGAATACCGAATGCGGGTGTCAAATACGGGGTATTCCGGACGGCTCCGCAACCACGCTTCGCCCTGCTTCTCTGCGTCTGCCCTGATAAAGCAGGTAATCAGGCACCCGGCCAGCCGCAAACGCGGGTTCAGGTCGTCCCGCGTGTCCTCGATCTGCTCTTTCAGTTCTGCCAGCCCGTCGAAAGCGTACTTGTCAATTTTGATCGGAATAATCACGTCGTCAGAGGCGACAAGGGCGTTTATTGTGGAAATGTTGATGTCAGGTGCATTGTCGATAATGCAGAAGTCATATTGCCCCGCTACGGGGTCCAGCGCGGCCCGCAGGCGCGTTTGCTGGGGCCGGGTGGTGTCCATCATAACTTCCATGTTGGCGCGAATCAGCGTCATGTTAGCGGGCAATACGTCGATATTCTCGAACCGGGTCTTTTTGATGACCTCCCGAACGTCCATCCGCCGGGCGGTCAGAACGTCGGAAAGGCTCTTTTCATCGTAGGAATGGACCCCGAATGCCTTTGACGTGTTGCCCTGCTTGTCGTTATCCACAAGTAAAACCCGCTTTTTGTGGAAAACCGCGAGGACGTGGGCCATGTTGTCGGCGGTCAGCGTCTTTGCCACGCCGCCTTTTAGGTTGATGATTGATATAGTTTTCACCGTTCAAACCTCCTTGCTGAATTTGCCCCGCTCCGGCGGGCGATTATTTCCGTTTCTTCTTCCGCGGCGGCGCTTCCAGCCGCACCAGTGGGCCGCGCCCGTCCAGTTCATACAGGAATACGGCTTCCCCGGTCTGCGCGCTGTACTGGCACACAATGTCGGTGATCGTGCGGACCGCCGCCGGGAATTTGAACGCCAGTTCCGGCGGGTGTATTTCCCGCCCCGTCACGATCTTGTCGCCTATCTCATAGGGGCAAGAGGCGGAAATTTTTATGGTCGTCATGTGGTCGCCTACTTTCTGTTCGGTCCGGCGCGGCGTTACACGAACCGCCGCCAAATAAAGTTCACGAATTCCGGCGGAAGCTGGCCGCTTTCATCCTCAAAAATCATTTTCACGCCTCTGCTTTGTTCCGGCTCTTCCCGGCGTTTGTGTCGCTGGGCCGCTACGATGTGAACCAGCTTCCCGCTGTCGTCCAGTTCATACAGGAATGTAACGGTCCCGTTCTTCACGCTGTGTTCGCACACAATGTCTGTGATCGTGTGGACCTCTTCGACAACTGCCGCAGGGTCAAGTCTGAACGCCTCTGCCTCTCCCGGCGTTGCCCTCCGTCTGCTCTTGATTTTGTCCCCGATCTCGAAAGGACACGTTGCGTTGAATGCTGTGAATTTCATTATTCGGCCTCCGTTCTTTATAGTGCTTTTTGCAAGCGGGCGTTCTCTGCGAATAGGTCCACCGCCCCGGCTTAATCGCACACGTTCCCGCCGCCGACGGGTAATCCCCGTTTTTTCCTCGAACGAAATGTTCGCACCCTCCGCACGTCCCGCGGTCTGCTCTGATTTCGTGCGGATAGTTCCCGCGCATGGTGTCAGCCCTCTTCTTTCTCTCCGGGGAAGTCGATAATTTCCCCGGTGCTTTCGTCCACGTTGATTCTGCATTGCGTTTCGTCCACGGGGTCCGCCGCGGGGCGGGCCATCTTCTGAACTTCCAGCGCCCGGCGGCATTGCTGGGCCAGTTCTGAAAGCTGATACACGAACTTATCGTTGATGACGCTATAAGGCATGATGACCGCCGCGAGGAAAAACCCGGTCTTTGCTACGATGTACGGCGTTCCTTGCGGGGTTGCCCGCTCGTACAACTGGACCATTTCTATAACATCTTCCAGCGGTGAAAGGTATTTGTTCTGAATGAACGAAATCCCGTTTCTTGTCTGTAACGGCTTCAAAATCCCGCCGTCGTACACTACGGAAAGGCCGTCGTCCGAAAGGCGGCGTTCTGTCGGGTCCACGTCGTCAAGGTTGATTCCCTCCGGCGCTGGCCCGTGGCGGAATATGATTTTCTCTTGCTGTTTGGCCGAAATATCGAACATGGAATAAATATTTTCTTCGTCCATGTACGGAAGTCCGGTGATCGGGTAAATCGCGTACCCATCGCCCAGCCATTGCGAAACCACGTCGTCCCGCTCCGCGCGGTCATAAAGACAGAACATCTTTGTTTTTCCGCACAAGGAAGCTACTTTCTTTAGCTTCACGTGGTTTCACCGCCTTTTCTTGCCCGCTTGCACCTATCTTCTTTCCGGCACGTAAAACAGCGAGAATGTGGCCCGCGGCGATCACCTATTCTGCATTCTATCCGTTTCCCCGTCTTTTCCCCGTGCCTGCATTTTTCGCACTTCCCGAAATCCGGGCAGCTCTTGTCGCACATTTTCGCCGCCTCACTTTCTGCGCCGCTTCCGGCGCTTCTTCTGTTCTGGTTCTCGCGGCTCCGGCGGGGCGGTCCATTCCGGCGGCACGATCTCTTCGCACAGCACTTCCAGTTCTTCCACGTCCTCCGGTCGGAAGCAGAGGACCCCGGAGGGGTCATAGGTCCCCGCGGCCCAGTCCGCCTTGAATTTTTCAAGGTCCTTTTTATATCGCGGGTATGGGTGGACCTGTTCGGAATAATAAATTCCCATCATCATTCTTTCGTCGTCCGCCTGGTCCCAGTTATGCAGGTGGTAGGAATCGTGGTTGTCATAGGCCCACAGGGAAAGCAGAACAACCAGCCCGTCGAACGCTTCGTCTGCCCGCTGTATGTCCTCAAAATCCCGGTAAGTCATTCCCTGTCCGGTGTACCTCTCCCGGATTTCCTGAATGGTCTTGCCTCCCGTGTGGAGGCGACACCGAACAACTTTCGGTTGATAGTTCATGTATTTTCACCGTCGCTTTCATCGGTCAGAAATTCAATGACCGTCGTTTCCAGTGGCCGCGCCGGACGGAAGATCGTCTTTGTCCCGAAATGGCAAATATTTTCGGCTCTGTTCCACTCCGCCGGGCCGCTATAAATTGCAGTCCCGATGAATTGCCCGTTCTGTCGAACGCGGTACGTCCCGTATTCGTCTATTTCCGAATAGGCCGTTGGAAGCAGAGGGAGAACGTCAAGCGGTATGTCTCCCAGCAAAATTTCCTGTTTCTCTGGCTCTATCGCAATTTCTCCGTTCCGGTCCATTTCCAGCAGGAACGCCCCGGCCTGCCTTGTCAGTTCTTGCGGCGGCGGGAAACTGCTTCCGGGCGTTTTATGGTTCAGGAAGTTTAGCGCCAGTTTGTAGGTCGCCTTTTTGATTCTTCGTCTGCACGCCTCTTCTTCGTCCCAATTCCACCAGCCCTGTTTCCCGCGGGCCGGGAACGGTTCGTCGAACATGACCGGGTTTTCAAGAACCCACGCGAACCGCCCCGGCGAATAGTCGCCCAAAAGCCGTTCCCGGTCATCCAGACTGTCCACAAGGTTTTCAACAGGTACGCAATCGACGATTTCCACGGTCCCGATCACCGCGCCGTAATGAAGTTCCATTGATTCCGGTAATACCGAATCAAGCGCAACGCTGATATAGTCCGGCCCTCCGATTGCCGCATGGACCGCCACGCGGCCCCGAATGCTGGTCCGCCGCGGGCGGGTTTCGTAATGCTTCAACCCCGCCGCGATTGCGAACGCGTATGGTTGGTATACGGTAAAGGCTTTCATTCTGCGTCCTCCTTGAATCCCGACAGTATTTTGAACCGCTCCGCTTCCCTGAATGCGGCTTCAATATCCCGGCTTCCCGCTCCTTCGACTTCCGCGCGCACGATGTCGCCCGCGCGGTGTACGGTGATTTTTCGGGGTTGCCGAATGGCCTTGATAATCCCGGCCACAGCTTCACCCGCCGCGGCAATCAGAACCACGGCCCCCAGCCAAACCCAAAAGGACGAAAAGATAAACCGCAAAACCTCCATTGCTATTTCCTCCGTTCCAGCCTGTCGGCTATGTTCAAAATTCCGGTCATTGCTTCACGAATGTTCGTGTCGGTGTTCGCCGTGATCGACAGCACCCGCGCAATGTCCCGCAGTTCCTCCGCCGCGGCCACAGCCTCCGCCGCCGCGCCGGATTCCTTCATGCACTCCGGGCAAAGTAGCAAGCCCTCTGCGGTCTGCTCTCCGCACCGCTCACACTTTCGGAGTTTCACCGCCTGCACCCCCTTACACGGGGTAGCCGAAAACAAAGAATGTCCCGGTCAATATCGCGCCCAGCAAGAACCCCAGCCACGCGATCATAAGCACCGCAAGGACGTTTTCGGCCCATCCCGCTACACGCAAGGCCCATCTTGCCGCCGCCAGCGGCCCACGGCGGCGCTGTGCGGCCCGTTTCGCTTCCGGGTTATCCCGGTTCAGGTCGTATGTATTCGCCTTTTCAGCCGCCGCCAGTTTCGGTGTGAAGTGCTTCCGCACCGTGAAGATCACCCAAAAGGCAAGGACGATCACGCTTCCCGCTGTCATTGCACTTCCTCCCGTTCTCTGGCCCATGTGCATTCCGCGCAATCTTCCAATTCTCCCGTGTCCAGCGGGCAAGGCTCCATTTCGGCCCACTCCGGCTTCCCGCAATCATATTTCATCGGTCGTTCTCCTTTCCTCCGGTATGCCCGCGCAAGGCAAGCATTTTTTCACGAACCAGCTTGTCAACCACTCTTCCCGGCGTTTTTAACCCGCTCATGGTAACAAGGCGGTCAAGGTTGTATGCTGTCTGCGGCGTGACGCGGACCGTCACTTTCTGCCGGTGCTGTTTCCCTTTTTTCATTTCCGGTTTCCCTCCATTTCTCCATATTGCAGTCCGCCCCGCGAATCCACCGCCCTTCGATCTGGTGGGTGTAGTCCAGAAACAGGACCGCACCATTGAACCGGATTCGGAATGATTCAAGGTCCGCCGCGGTTACGTACTTTCTTCCGAAACATTGCTTCATGTCCCGCCAAATGAACCACGGAACGAAAAAGAAGTCATTTCCGATTCCGGCGCACACAGCGGCAAGCGCGCCCCGCCGGGAATGGTGTTCCAGCGCGTCTTGCTGGGGCTTCGTTAAGACTTCCTGTTTCATGCGGTCCCCGGTGGTGTACTTCGCTTCAAAGACGATGGAACGCCCACCGTCCAGCGTCCCTTGAAAGTCCGGTTGCGCTCTGGCCGTGAACCGCCCCTTGAAAATCCCGTCCCGGCTCTTTTCAAGGACCCGGAACGGTTCCGGGGTCTTGTCCACGTCCGCCCGGCCCCGCTCCGAATACAGGGCGCACGCGGCTTTTATGGCCCGCTCGAAAAACTGCCCCTGCGCGTTGTTTACCTTGTTCCGGTATTGCTGGGCGGCGCGCCTCTGGTCAATCTGCATGGGTTATCCCTCCAATTCCTCCCGCTGGTCGTGGTCTGGACATGGGAACGGCTCTGTCCGGTAGCACTCTTCGCAACATTCTTCGCACACAGCTTCCCCGCGGCGGCGGTAGTATTCGCAAGGCCGGACCCGCTCGACAGGTTTTCCGCATATTGCGCAATTCACCGTTCCACCCCGCTTTCCAGCGCGGCCCGCCGGGAATGGTGTTCCATTCCCATCATCAGGGCTTCAAGTTTCAGGGCTTCTTCCCGGCTGATTTCCCGCGGCGGCGGCAATTCGTCCCGTTCTTTTCCCTCCGGTGGGAAAATCCCGTTTTTTATCAGGAATGCAGAAAAGAACCTGTCCATTTCCTCTTCCAGCGCCTCGCGGAAAAAATCATAGTCGAATTGAATTTCCAGCCGTTCCGCCGCGGTGCATTCAATCCCGACTTGCTTTCGCTTTCGCCCCGTGTATTTCCCTACGCAACCATAAGCCGCGCGCCCGGTCACGGAATAGATCACCTGCGAAAGCAATTTCCGTTCAATGGGTGTTGTATACCTGAACCACGCCATTTCCCGGCGTTCTTCTTCCAGTTCCGCTTCCGTGATTCCGTATTGCTTCATCAGGCGGTCAAGGGTTGCCGCGGCGGATTCCCGTTCCCCAGCAACGCCCCGTTCGGCCAATGCCTGAACGCGCCGGATTTTCTGCAAAATCCGCTCCCGCTCCGCCGTCATCCCCGCTCCCTCTCTTTCTCTGCTTCTGTTGCCATCATGTCGGCGGTATGCAGGGCCAGCACAAGCGGGGTCCGCTCCATTGCCGCCGAAAGGGAATAGCTTCCGCCGCGGGCCGCGTCGTCATACGCTCCCATGTGCCAGCGAATCGCAAGGGCTTCCGGCTCTGCCAGCTTCATAAACCGCTGAATCAGGAAAACAGATTTTTCCCCGTGGCCGAAAGGGAAGTGGTCTTTCACGGTGTAGCTTCCGTCCGCCTGCTGGTGGTAGAAGTCCACCTTGCAGAGATCGTGAAGCAGGGCGCATATTGCGCGGGTTTCCATCGTGTAGTCCTTCACATACGGTCCGTCAATCAGGGCGAAATAAACGTTCAAGCTGTGATCGACAAGCCCGCCGGGGTAGGCTCCGTGAAATCTGGTGCTTGCCGGGGCGGTGAAAAAGTCTGTGCTTTCCAGCCATGCCAGCAGTTCCGGCGCGCCCGTCCGGGTAATCTGTGTTTGGTAAATCTCTTTGAACCGCTCTTCGTTTGTCATGTGTGCAACCTCCGTTCCTTGTGCCGCTCCAAGTATTCGCCCCAGCTTTCTTTCAGGTATGACCGCCCGTAAATAAACCGCTGGGCGAATTCCTTTTGAAGCGCGTTTGGTATGATTCCTTTCCGCTCGTTCCGCTCCGGCTGTGCGTATATGCTGATACCCTTTAGGCGTTTCAGCCGCTCCACCCGGTAGGCCGCGTTCTCCACGTCCTCCGTGACAAGCAGGTAAATAAACAGGTGATACGGCTTCTTCCCGTGGTTCCCCAGCAGTTCCGCCGCCCGCTCGATTGCCTCAATCTGCGGTATCTGGTCGCACGAAAAGCGAATGAACCGAATCCACGTCAGCCGCGCCAGTATACCCGCTATGCGGTCATCGACCAACCGCGCGTCCATGCCTTGATTTAGGTCTATCGCGTACCCGCTCCCGATCATGCTTTCAAGCTGGGAAATTCCGTATTCGGAAGCAAGAATGTTGTTGTCCATCAGAACAAGTTTGTTCGTGTCCGGGCGCACAACCTGTTTCCATTCCCTGTACGGCTTTATTCCGCCCTCTTTTTCCGGGACCACGCACCACGGGCAATGATTCGGGCAACCGCGGGTCAAATACCCTATTGCGTAGTCGCATTCCGGGTAAATGCTGTAATCAGGAAAGGCCGCGTCGATCTCCGGCGGCAACTGCTGGTTTAGCGGTATATCGTCATATCCGGTCCCGCCGCGTATTGTGTCCGGCGGCAAGTACAGGTTTTCCGGCGTGAAGTCAAAGACTTTGCTTGAATACACCCGGTCATAATGGCACATAGGGGACCACCATTCGACGGAATCCCCGCGGGCTTTGTGATATGCCGAAATCTTCATCAAGGCATAGTTCGGAAAGGTCTTGTGCCTCATGTACTCCTGTTCCGCGTCGTGAAGTCCTATCCGCATAGCGCACCCCGCGTCATATCTCCACAATTCCGCCGATATTGTCCACGTCGGCCCGCGTGACGCTCCGGCGCTTCAAGATTCCGGCGATCACTTCCCCGTAACGCTCCCAGCGCGCGGACACAAGGGCGAAATACCGCAATTCCGGGTTTTCCCGCGCCCGAAACTGCAAGCACTTCATAACGTTGTCGTCAATCTCCATTTTCAGGGGATAGACGGCGATCTTTCCCGTTTTCTTGTCCACTTCCCGGCAAACCACCATTAGGCGCATTCTCTGTAATGGCTTTTCCGGCTCCGCCGCCGGGCGCGGGTCCCGCTCCTTATGCGCGCAATCGCAAGGTTCGCCCGCGTCCAAATGTGCCCCGCAATTCGGGCATTCCCGGTAAGGCGTTCCCATGTTGACCGCTCCTTTCTATTCTTTCTTGCGCAATTTCAGATAAATTGACCAGCCCGTGAAGTCGTTGTATTCATACTGAACCCCGTAATCTTCGTCGGTTGGTGTCCATCCGGGGTATTTCTTTTCCCAAAACTCCCGACCCGGACGCTCCCGCGCCCATTTCTCGATCTGTCGTCGGTTGTACTTCCCGTCGTTTGTCCTGCTGTATGGCCGTTCGAGGTTGTGCGAGGAAGTCCACCGCTTCTTCCCGCCGCTCTGCTTCACAAGGTAAGTACAGAGGGCCGCAATGCCGTTTTCGTCCGATTGCAGGCGGTCGGCATTGCAAAACCCGATTCGGTCGCCCTTCTTCTGGCCCTTCCGCTTCCGCTTCCTCCACAACTCTTCCACCACGTCGCGGTCCAGCCCTCCCGACATGATTATGTGGTGGTGAATGCGAACGGGCTTTTCGCTGTTCCGCTTTGTGGTGTAGGCGGTGACAAGCATATATTTTAGGGGTGGCAATCCTTCCTTTTGCCTGCGGTATTGGACCCGGCGGAGGTAGTTTGTAACTTCCCGTTCCGCTTCCTCCACCGTGGCCGGAAGGTATTTCCCGCTGTATGTAGCCGTTACGTGCAACGCCTCCGGGTCGCTCCCGAAATTCAGGTTTGCCGTCTGTATGAAGTAGCGCCGGGCGTTTTTGTCATTCAGGTTCTTTTGCTTCGGCTCCGATTCCCGGACCTTCTTTGACCGCTTCCCGCGGCCCGATGATATCTTTTGCGTGTCCGTGTAGGAAAAAATATCGACTTCCCTATACCGATCACCGCAATAGATTTTCTTTTCTCGAATAAAGCAACGCACTTTTGCTTCACCTTCTTTCTATTGGACAGTGAAGCGGGCGTGTTGTGCTTTCCGGCCTGTGCCGTAGTCGATAGGTGCAAAGGGGGAAGAGGGTTCCTATCCTGCGCCCCCTCCCTCTTCCCCCTTTGCAATCCCCCTTCACCCTCGGCGGCGCAAAGAGAGAGAAAGAGGGAAGAGAGGGCGGAGCGGGACAGCCCTTCAAGTCTCCCTGTTTTCCTTTACTGCGTGACAAGGCTTCGCCGGAACGTTAATACCCATTACAAGCCCGCCACGCCGCGTAAAAACGGCGCTTTTTATTGACTTTTCCGCCGTTCTCTGCTATACTTGCGTTAGGTTGATAGATGATATATTTTCATCGGCGGAATCCGCTTCGTGTTGCTCTGCAAAGCACCACGGGGCGGTTTTTCTTATGCTGTTTTTACTGCGGCGGGGAGGGGGTTAACCCTCCACCGCCTTTTTGTCTGTCTCTTCCTGCGCGATCTCTTCCGCGTCCTGTTTCGACTTGAACAAGGCGGCAACCGCCGCGCCCAGCGCGTCGCCCCACAAAAAGGACGGGTAATCTTCCAGCGCGGACAAGATCGCTTCCGCGGCTTCCTGCTTCATTTCTTCATGCCGCGCGGCCTGCTCCACATCGTCCGCCCCCTCTCCGGGGATAGATACCGAAATTTCATATTTCAGATAGCAAAGCGAGCGAACGCCCCTGCCGCCGTTGTACGCAGCGTTCCCGTTCAAAGCGCCGGAGGAACGGACGTTGCGGACGTTGTAAGAGTAGGACGCGTCGCACGTCCACGGTGTCAGGTTCCAGCACCACACGTCCACGGGCGGGGTGATGTCCCGATACTTCCGGCACAGCGCGTCGGACCGCAAGGCGATCTTGTCCACGGCGGTTCCGTAATCGGTCATTCCGTCGTCGGCGGTCAGGTCGCTTTCCCAATCGAGGAATGCGGCCCGGTCTGCGCCCTCCGCAACCAGCGCGTCGAGGAACGCCCCGTTCAGTTCCCGGCGCAAAGAGGATTTCCGCCAGTCGTTGCAGTTCTCTTCATCGAATGCCCGGAGAAAAACAGGCTCCGCGGCCAGACAGAGGGTTCCCGCTCCGATGTCCTCGAATTTGACCCACTCCACGCCGCCATACAGGAAGTGCGCACCCTGCGCCAGTTCAGAAAGTTTCTTCATGGTCGTTGTCCTCCTTTTGAAATTCCTGTTTGATATCCCTGAACCAATCCCGCACCGTCACGGAAGCTATGTAAAAGAAAACCGGGAGGAAGAGGGCGAAAACCTCGCCGCCGATTGCCTTATATCCCCGCTCCGCGAGGGCATAGGCCGCGCCCACTCGAAACAGCAGGATTCCGGCCACAGTCAAGGCCACATACTTCGCCACGTTCAGCCAGAACGCCCGGTGTGCCTTTCTTTGCCTGCTCTTTCTGGCCCGCCGCCGCGGGCGGGCTTGTCCCGCTCCAACCGTGATTGTGATAATCTCTTGTGTCATTGTGGGTCCTCCTTCGCCCGTTCGATTCTCTCCGGTGATACGATCACGACAGAATGGTTGTTCCTGTCCTTTAGTTCGGCCTGCACCCGCAAGCCGCGCCCGGTGTGGTTCTTCCGGTAGATCAAGGCCGAAATCCGCTGGTATGTAATCCCGCAGTAATCCACGGGGCATTTCTCCATGAATGCGGCCTTTACTTCTTCATGGGTCATTTCACGTTTCCTTTCCGGGAAATCTCATATTCGGCCCCATAACGGCGACGCTTGCACCGCCAGCAGGTAATTTTCATGTTCTTCCCGCCTCCGACGCGGGTTATTTCGTGCTTCCCGGCCTTTTTCAGTTCGAGGAAGCAGGGCAAACAGAATTTGCGCTTCACAGCTTCACCCCCTCCGGCTCCGTCGAAAGTCCCCTGCGTTCGGGCAGGTTTTCCAATGCGGGACAAAGGCAACCGGAAGTTCTGGCCGCTCTTCCTCCGGGCGGGCAATCCTCCCAGCAATTACAGCGCCGTCATCCAAAACGAAACGGTCGCGCCCTTCACCCTCGATCACGAATACAGGTTCAGGGTCAACGGGCATATTCCGTCCCGCCGTGGTCTTTATCCATTCGATTTGTGCGCCGCAACCTCGGCAAATGCTCATGTTTCCGCCTCCCTCTCGATCACTTCGCAATCTTCGGCGCGGATTCCCAGTTGGTTTCCGCCGTGGTGGATGAAGTAAACTTTTTCATTGCGGACCCCGTATGAAATTCCGCAAACCTCAAAAACGCGGCCTGCGTCCACCAACGGAATTCCGGTGTCGCGGGTGATTCGGATTTTCACGCCGTCACCCTCTTTCCCAAATCCGCTTGACTTCTCCGCAACAGTAGTCCGCGCCGTTTGTCAGCACCCAGTCTTTCAGGTCGTCACGCTGTGTGCGCTTGCAATGCCGTTCCAGCGCGTCGAAATCGTCTTGCAGGGTGTCCGGGTTCAGGAATTTCAGATTTTGCCCCGTGCCGAACGCCAGTTCAGCCGAAACCACAATGCACCCCGTCCCGTCGTAGGTATCCGGGTGAATCCGAACGAACAGGTTCCCCAGCTTCATTTTGAAGTAGCCGGGCATTGCAACTTCTTCTTTTTCAAGGCCCTTTGCGGTCCCGAATTCCTGCACCGCAACCGCGCGGGCGGTTTTCAAGGTCAGCTTCACGCCGCCTGGATATTCCTTTTTCATGGTCATTCCGCCTCCCGCTCGAATCGGATTTTCATTTGTGCGGGGTATAGGTCAACCGTTGGCCGTCGTCTCCCGGTCCACCGCAATCCCCCGGCTTGTCCTACGCACTTCCAGCCCGCGGCCCGCAGACTGGCCCCGTTTTCGCTTTCCAGAATGTAAGTCACCAGCCGTTTATATCCCATAGCGCGGGCGGCTCTCCATGCGGCGGCATATAGCATTGAACAGGCATTGCGGGTCCCATCCGTGCATAACCTGTTCACTTCCAGCGTCCACCCGTCGTCCAAATGACGGGCCACAGGTCGCCCCACAATGGCAACTCCCACAATCTTTTCACCATCGGAAAGCCCGATGGAAAACTTGTGGCCTACGGTCGGCCCGTGGTGTCTGTGGTTCTGTTCTACGAACGCGTTTGCCTCTTTTAGCGTGATCGGCACAACTTCCAGCATTAGACCGCCTCCGCCGCCACAGCTTCAAGGCCCAACCACCAGCCCGGACTATTCCGTTTGTCCTCATAGGGACAAGGGCTTCCGTCGTCACAACTGACTTTCCCGCACCCGGCGCAATAGTTCCGCTGGAATTCTTCGTCCCACGGCCCTTCCAAGATCGGCAAGTCCCGCAAGAATGCGGCCAGCGTCTCCGGGTTTTTGGTGATCGCTTCAAAATTAGTCACCGCGCAAACCTCCTTGTAAATTTCCCGCCGCGGGCTTCCCCCGCCGTTTGAAACTCTCCTGAACCCGCTGTTGCGCAAGAACGGGGCTATACGCCCGCCGTTGGTTGCGGTCCAGCCCTCCGGTTTCCCCGCGCTTCAACTCGCGGTACACCGTCGCCGCTGTCACTCCCAGCCCGTCGGCTATGTCGGCCACGCGGTCGCCGTTCAGGTAGCGGGTTGAAATCTGCTTCCGGTCCTGAAAGGTTATATATCTGTACTGCCGCACCACGTTTCACCCCCGTTTCTCTTGCATTTCACGGCTTTTCGTGATATAAAAAAATAAATGCGATAGAACTTGCACCCGTCGTTCGACGTGGTGTTTGTTCTTTCGCATTTAATATTACAAGGCGCGTCATGTTTTCAGAGTACTATTTTTACTTGACCGCATTTCTGGAGGACAAGGACACCTTTGAAAATCCAGACGACCTTTTTCCCACCATCTACCGGATCGACCGCATCCGAAATGTTCAGTTGTTGGATGAGCATTTTAAGGTCCCCTATAAGGACCGCTTTCAGGAGGGGGAATTCCGCAAACGGGTACAGTTTATGTACGGCGGAAAGCTGGAACGGATTCGATTTCACTATACAGGGCCGTCCATTGAGGCTGTGCTGGACCGGCTGCCCACAGCGGAAATCGTGGAGCGGGATGAAACTGGATGGACCGTAGAGGCCGAAGTGTTTGGCAGGGGCATTGAAATGTGGCTGCAAAGCCAGGGGTCGTATATTAGTTGAAAATAGAACATACGCAGCGTTAAGCGTTGGAAAGAGAGTGAGATAGAGATGAACAACCAGGTCAAGATCATTTACAACCCGTATCAGAAGACGATTCGCTATCGATACCGCAGCGCACCAGACCAAGCGTGGGGAGATCTATACCAAGGGAGCGCGCTTTTTAGCGACCTAAAGTATCAGCAAGGTTCCCTGCAAAATTGTGCGGAGGAGATCATTGACTACATTTTGAAGGACTGCTGCACCGACGGGAGAGGCGTGGACCTATTTTTCTCGGGTACAGATACAGACTGGGAGGATCTGAAAGAAATTGTCCGGCGGATGGACGTCAAACAGCAGATCTGCTGCTGCGACGGCGGCGGCCGTATGATCTCGTCTGAGGCTGTGTTGGAAAAGATTGACGAGATTTTTAAAGGGGTGGCCGAAGACTTCGCAGATGACTCCAAAATCAAGGCTGATCTTGATAAGTATTTGGACGCGTCCCGCTCCGGAGTCGTACTTGTTGTAGCCGGTGCGTACAGCGCGGGCAAGTCCTCCTTTATCAATGCCCTCATTGGCGAGGAGCTGCTGCCCACCGCCTCCAGCCCCACCACGGCAAAAATATTCAAAGTGACCTCTCTGCCCCGGGGCACCTGGTCTGATACCGTGATTCGGTTCCAGTACGGCGACCAATCGGTGCAGATTTGTTTTAACCAGGATGGGTACTACCTGGAAGACAGCGCCTTCCTGCCGGAGCTGGAGCTGAAGCGGTGCCTGGACACTGCGCTTCGAGATGTAAGGCCCTCTCCCGCGTATGTCTGCCGGCTGATCTCGGTATTAAACGAATTCAACAGCCTGAAAAACGGCGCTGCAGACCATTTGATCTCAGACTGGATCGAGATTGATACCCCGTTCGTAGGCTCGACCTTGCCGCTGGACCGCTACCAGTTTACCATCTGCGATACGCCGGGACCCAACGCTGCTAAACGTAAAGAACACAAGGAGGCTATGGAGAAAGCGCTGGAAGGACAGACCAACGGTCTCCCCCTGCTGCTCACGGATCCGGACAATATGAGTTCTACTACTGTAGAGGAGCTCCGGGAACAGTTATCCGGTATCGAGGCTCTGGACACTAGCAATACAATGATTGTAGTTAGCAAGGCAGATCGAACCGACTTGGATTCGCTCAAGGAGAATCTCCGCAAAGATGATAATTTCAGCATACAAAACAGTGTGATTTTTGTCTCTTCCGTGGTGGGTTTGGGAGCAAAAAAAGCAGATATGACTTGCTGCGTAGATACCAATACTCGGCGTGTATATAAAACTCAAGCCCCATTGTTTCAAGATGGAGACCCGAAACTCTTCCTTGCAGACAAACTACCTGAATACCGCCTCCAACCTATCTGCGAGGCGGGAGAGAAAGCCAATGAAGGGGAAGATATGCAGCAGCGGCTGCTCCATAACAGTGGCTTATGGGCTGTTGAGAATGAGATTTCACGTTTTGCAGAAAAATATGCCGCCTATAATAAAAGTCAGCAGGCACAGACCTATCTGTCCTCAGCAATCCGCACACTGAGGGACCGCGCAGAGCGTAAGAAAGTGGAAAAAGCGGAGCTGTTAGCACAGATTGTGGTCAAAATGAGCGAAAAGGAGCAGGAATTGGTTCATGCGCTTGAGGCCGAGAAGGAAAAGAGGCTTCAAGACGATCCGGTTGAATATAAGGAAATAATTCGCACACAAATCGAGAAATTTGAATCCAGTATGGCTCCCAATGTTTTAAAGCCTCAAATTGCAGCACAATGGAAGCAGTTGAAGAAAAATGATGGGGATATGCAGCGTTGGATCACAAAAGAGATGCAAAAAATGCAGAAGATGATTGCAAATAGCCTATATTCTGAGAGTCGCGCATTTTGGAGAATGCATTTAAACTGGTTCACGTCGAATTGTGCGGAGCTCGTTACCGAGAGCAAGGGACTTTCCGAACAACAAAAGGAATTTCTGCGAGAGCATATTATAAATTTTCCTCAGCCAGAAATATTAGAAATATCTTTTGATTTTAATTATTTAGGCAAATCAGAATGGCGTTTTCTCTTCTGGCATGGGAGAGAATTTAACGCAAAAACCTGCGCAGATAATATGCAGACGGTGTTGAAGGAAAATATAACCCTAATATCAAACAGCTATCTGGATAATGTGCAAAATATGATGAATAAATGGTATGATTCCTTTATCAGTGCCCTAGAGTCGCGCATCGCGGACTTCAATCCCACCTTGCAAGAATTGGTACGACAGCAGGAGGCGTGCAGTCAGGAGATCCAGCATCTTGAGGATCTAAATACTCGCTTTACCCAAAACCAAGAGGAGATCAGACGCCTATTTGAGCTTGACAATGAGGAGGTATGAGTTATGGACAACATTCAGGCCAGGATTAACTTTGTCGACAAGGTCATGAAGGGGCAGTATAGCCGCGCGGAAGCCGAGGCGGAGTTGGATCGTATGGAGCAGGAGTTCGGGGAACGCGCCTTTACCACTGGGAAAGTTACCCGCAAATCCAAGCCGTGGTCGATGGAGGACCTGAAGGATCTGGAGCGCGATTTTATGGCCAGCGCCAGCTCCCGCAAATTCTTTGAGTACATGGCGGAGATGAGCGAGGAGGTCTATCAGAAGAAGCGCCAGAGGAAAAAGCTTGCCATCTTCGGAGGAATTGCGGCGGCAATTGCGCTGGTGGTAGCCGTCGTTGCCCTCGTGCGACTTTTTCACTCCTAAAAAGGGGGAACGTTCATGGGCTTCATACAAAAGAAAGTCAATCAGGCCAAGGAGGTAGCCCAACAAGCGCTCACCATGGCGGCGGATGGCATCGCCACTGCCGCGCAGTTAAGCCAGGCACAGGCCGCCGAGATCGACCAGGCGCGAAAAAACTATCTGAAGTCAGAGAGCGCCGGTGAGCAGGACAAGTTGGACATCGTTTCAAAGTGCCTGAACGCCATTCACGCGGAGGTCACCCAGACCTATCTGCCGCTGGTAAGCTCCTCCTATTGGCCCGTCACTTGGCCGGACGAGAATTTTTCTCCGGAAAATCGCATCCGTTTTTTTGACATTACCAAGTGGACGGTGGATTCCAATGAAAACAATCTGGACAAGCTGGTAAACGTATATCAGGCTCTGTCGGAGGAACGCTGCGTCATCGCACTGATTTACACCCGAACCACTGCCGGCTGCACTGTCACCATGGCCGTGGAGAACTGCGGCGAGCTGGATCAGCCCGCGGTTGTCAACGGACTGAGCCGCCGTTTTCGGAGCGCATTTTATGGGAATTTCCCCGGCGCAGAATTGGGGGAGACACAAGACGGAATTCCCCTTGCCCTGCGGGAGCGGCTATCCGGCTGCGCTGTGGCGGCGGTCTCCAATCTGCCGTCTGAAAAATCGGAGAATTTTGTCAGTCAGAGTATCGAGAAGCTACTGGACGGCGTTGTCCCGCAGAGAGGAGCTGACGAGTATTCCATTGTGCTGCTGGCTACACCTGCGGACAATCTGTGGGAGCGTCAAAACCGTCTGTGCCAGCTCTACACCGAGTTGAGTCCCTACGCCACTTGGCAGAAAAGCCGTGGTTCTATAGATTCTCTGTCGGAAAGCGCAAGCGCAAGTGTGGGGGCATCTTTAGATACATTGTTGCCCTTCAACCTTGGCCGTTCCTCAAATCGAGCCCAAACCAGCGGTACCACCAGTGGATCAACAGAGACCTATGTGGACTATGGTGTAAAGCATATTCAGGATATGCTGGAGAGCCAGATAAAGCGCATGGATCAGTGCACCGCCCTCGGGATGTGGGATTTTGCAGCGTATATTTTCTCTCACAATTACGATATGGCCAAGAATGTCGCCCACATGTATCTCTCCTTGACCCAGGGGGAGGAATCCTATCTGGAACAGGCTGCCATTAATGTGTGGGAACCCAGAAAGGCGGTTCCAATTTTCCCCTGGCTGCGCGCGCTCCGGCATCCACAGTTCGCGCTGAGCCGGGAAGTGGTACAAAAAGAGCCAGAGCAACTGATTTATCCGTCCCAGGTATCTGTCACTACTGCGCTTACCGGAGCAGAGCTGGCCCATGCCCTCAATTTTCCCCGCAAATCAGTCAGTGGTCTGCCTGTATATGAGTGCGTCCCCTTTGGCCGGGAAGTGGTCCAGTATGCAAAGGACCCGAAAAAGGCGGTCGTTCCATTTGGACGGATCTACCACATGCGGCAAGAGGAAAAGGCTCCCGTATGCCTGGACCGGGATAGTCTCACTGCACATGTGTTCATTACCGGCTCTACTGGCGCGGGCAAATCCAATGCAATTTATACCCTGTTGAATCGGCTGTGCCTGGAAGGAGACGCAGATGCCAATTTCCTTGTAATTGAACCCGCGAAGGGAGAGTATAAGGAGGCGCTGGGAGGCTACCCCAATGTTCAGGTTTACGGCACCAATCCCTATAAGGCACCGCTTCTGCGCCTGAATCCGTTTTCTTTCCCGGAGGACACCCATGTGCTGGAGCATATCGACCGGCTGATTGAGATCTTCAACGCCTGCTGGCCTATGTACGCTGCCATGCCCGCGGTCCTGAAGGCCTCTGTAGAGCAGGCGTACAAGGGCTGCGGATGGAGCTTAAATTCCTCCACCTGTACAGGCCCTATGCGGAAGTTTCCTACCTTTCGCGATGTAATGAAGGCTCTTCCGACTGTTGTGGACAGCAAGGGCTTTTCCAATGATACGCAGGGAGACTATAAGGGCGCGCTACTGACCCGGCTGGAATCCTTGACCAACGGGATCAACGGGCAAGTTCTTTGTGCCTACGATGAACTTCCTGACAGTGAGCTATTTGACAAAAATGTCATCGCGGATCTGAGCCGAGTGGGTTCTTCCGAAACAAAAGCCTTGCTTATGGGTGTTTTGATCCTAAAACTTCAGGAACACCGCATGGAACAGCGGGCAGATGGGTCAAACAAGCCAAACAGCGGTCTGCGCCACATTACGGTGCTGGAGGAGGCGCATAACCTGCTGCGGCGTACCTCCATGGAGCAGAGCCAGGAGAGCTCCAACCTCCAGGGGAAGTCGGTAGAGATGCTGACTAATGCCATTGCAGAGATGCGTACTTATGGCGAAGGGTTTATCATCGCTGACCAGTCGCCCGGCCTTTTAGATATGGCGGTGATTCGTAATACCAATACCAAGATCGTACTGCGCTTGCCAGATGAGAGCGACCGTATGCTGGTAGGGAAGGCCGCGGGACTAAACGACGGCCAAATTGTGGAACTGTCCCGCTTGGATACCGGTGTGGCCGCGGTGTATCAAAATCACTGGCTGGAGCCGGTACTGTGCAAAGTTGACTACTTTGGCGAGGCCAGATGCTTCTCTTATCAGCCCACTTTAGCCTGCAAAAATCAGCTGGCAGAGTCTGTGTGTCAAGTCTTACTCCAAAATGCGCCGGATGGCACGCTGCTGGAGCGGGAGGGCATAGACCATATCCGGACATGGATCGACCGTCGCGAAACAGGTCGAGAGGCAAAAAAGCTACTGTATCATGCGATAATCGACCAAAAACCACTTTCAACGGCCGAGCAGAGATATGTCCTCTACTGCTTGGTACATGGGAAACGGTTGGTGGAGGAAATTCGCCGCGACACAGTAAGCGTAGAAGAGGCCCGAACATTGGCAGATCGTAAAATTACGGAATCCTTATTGGTATCAGAACATACTGCGCAGGAGATCCGGCAGATTATACTATCCTATGCAGCGAAAGAAGTCCAAACGGACCGGAAGCAGTATCAAGAGTTGATGGAAATTCGGGGGGTGAAATAATGGCCAATTTTGAAAGAGGTGACGTTCCCGCTGGCGAGATAAAGTCTTCCGAAATCCAGAATAAGGATACTTTTGATCTTCCGGATGACTCTGGAGATGTGCCGTATCAGACAGAGTTGCCTGACGACTCCGGGGAGTGTCCCTCCAAGGAACTAGAAAACATCCAGAAGCAGGATGATGTGATAGAAGCGGTGAAATCGGGGGACACTCCATTGGAAGACACAAAGCAAAAAGGAAACTTTGCTGAAATGTACTCTGATCAGATCTTTCGTGAGATGGGATACGAACGCATTTCCCTTGACATGGTCACTGGTCTGGACGATAAAGGGCACGGAGGTATTGACGCAGTATACTATAACCCAGCAGGGAAGCCGCCTTATATTATCGTAGACGCCAAATACAATACCGCTCAGTTGGCAGAAACAAAAGGTGGAAAACAGATGAGCAAAGACTGGATTAACGCCCGTTTAGACAGTGCAGTTGGAAAAGAACGGGCAGATGAAATTCGGGAAGCCATGTTGGATGACAATGTTGGATGTTATGTGGTGCGGGTCGGTGTTGGCGATGACGTCAATACTCCGGTCATATTTGAAAAATTGGACGATAACGCAAACGTTGTATCGAAAGGGGAGAGTTTCAGTGCTTCGTGATTGTAGGAAAACACAGGATTATTTTGAGCGTTATCTTCGGGAGCAAGAGACGCGGATCGTTCGTTTCAGCAAGAAACTGGAGGAGTTGGTATCAGACCAAAAATCCTTACCTAAAATTCAACAATGCCATCGCTTTTTGTCCAGTTTGATGCACGATAAGTTCTATGCCCAGTACTCCTTGGGCTGCGAAAAAAGCCTCCTCATGCAGACTTTCCAGGCGTATCTGCTACATGTCCAGACGCAAGGCTCTCTGACGTATCAAGAAGTATTGGACACGCTTTCTCTTGCGGTCCTATTTCAAGTTGACCCCAAAAGCACGCTGCCTGCTGCATATATTCCACAGGATGCACTGCTACAGACGCTTTACTCTTATCAGAACGGCCGCACCGAGGATGCGCCCGAAGATAGCAAGCTGCTCTTTCCGGATACGACTTCTGTATTTATGGAGACCCTGCAGGAAAAAAGATCTGCGGAAGATCTGCGGGAGTATATTCAGTCACAGTGGTACGAGGACAACAAAGAATCCGCGTGGTTTGATTCGGACAAGCGGACGGATGATACGTACTGCGGCTACTGGTGTTTTGAAGGAGCTGCAGTGGCGCTTATCCGGAAATTTGAGCGCAACACATTTTCAAACTGCAGATTCTTTCCAGTTGATATGCTGTGATAAAATTAACAGTTCACTTTCGAGATAATCCGCAATCTCTCGTCCTGTTATGCCATATCCTCCGTTACCAACATTTCTGCCTACAAGCACCGAAATACTGCTGAATTCCAACTAAGAATTATTAAGAGCGTGAAACAGACAAATCCCCGCAATCCATTGGAGTACAATGGATTGCAGGGATTTATCAAGAACGCATGAAATTCCGTAATACCCTATGCACCGTACTCCTAAGGCGGGTGTCGGGGGTTCGAATCCCTTCTGGCGTGCCAAAAAAGCCGTTATAACCCGGTTTTCTCCGGTTTATAACGGCTTTTTGTTTCACTATCACCGGATTGGCATTTCTCTGTTTCCTTGAAAATGCCATCAATATTTTCTTGTATATCTGCAAAACAGGCCGGAAAATCTTCATTCCATCTGCTAAGAAAAACTGCCGCTTTGCTAAACCGACTTTTCAGAAGGTTTTTTCGGATGGAACTGCCGACAAAAGCGCCGCCAAGGTGCTTGCCAGCTCCGGCGATTTTTGCAGTTGTGCCACCAGCCCTGCCAGCTCCAGGGACGGGGCTGCTGCCGGTTGCTCCGGCTCCTTGGGCTTGGGCAGTTCTGGAGGGCGCACCGTCCGCAGATCGGGATTGGCGCTGGCGTAGAAGGCGTCCTCGAACTTCTGGGCGTTCACCTTCCGGTCCTAATCCAGGATATGGGCATACGCGCTGGTAATCATGTCGATCTCCGCATGGCCCGTGTCGCCCTGGGTGGCCTTCAGGTTGTGCTCTGCGATTGGCCGTGCTTAAAGTTGGAATAGCTTGCTGAGAGTGGATGATCCTACTGGATACCTTCAACAACGAAATTCTAGCTCATAGTGCTACATCTCAAAGGGGAGTAATAGGCCATACTATGGCGCACTCTTGTTGCATTGGTGCCCGCAACTCCAGTTTTAACTGATGAGGCATTATCCTTCTTCTTCCTCTGTCCAATATCTATTGTAGTCCCACAAATTCTATTTCAAAAATTTTTTAAAATTCACTTGACATTATCCTTGCCATATGATATGCTAGTAAAGCGCTTAAACGAGACCGGACCCACCCGTTGCCGGAGTGGCGGAATTGGCAGACGCCCGGGACTTAAAATCCCGTGGGAGTAATCCCGTGCCGGTTCGACCCCGGTCTCCGGCACCATATCGCGGGATAGAGCAGTTGGTAGCTCGTCGGGCTCATAACCCGGAGGTCGGAGGTTCAAGTCCTCCTCCCGCAACCAGAAATCCGC
>ERZ780162.183-NODE-183-length-54478-cov-7.989324_pt1 | contig 54478 bp, 41 predicted proteins | sample MGYA00511474_ERZ780162 | MGnify/ENA primary metagenome ERZ780162 (study PRJEB29588, sample SAMEA2143633) | human gut metagenome | biome: human gut; feature: human-associated habitat; material: faeces | place: Denmark | collected 2008/2010 ...
GTTGTTTTGCCAACGCCGCCTTTCTGGTTGGCGATGGCGATGATTTGCGTGTTCAAATAAACCTCCTCCTTCTACAAAAAATATCCCTATTCCGAAAAATAGGGATGAAAAAAGCCGCTTACTCAAATAAATGAATAAACGGCTATGTAAGAAATATTCGATTGTAAGTAAAGTTTTATATCACTGCAAAATAACGAAGTGCATCTTTGATTGCTTCTACCTTTTCTGGTGTCGGATGTTTCCTCGGCTGTTTCAATTCTTCTACCGCATTAGGAGCATCATACATCGGCAATCCCAAATTTCGCTTTACCTCTGCGATATATGCGGTATGTACCTTGAAGCCGTATTTCGCTTCTATGTACTCCTTAATCATTTTGTAGGTCACTTTTTCTTTGGGCTTGTACGCTTCGGCTCTTTTAGCAATACTATCTACCGGAATCTTGCCCTCGCCCTCTCCAAACTCCACATCAATGTGGATATAACTGTCGGCTTTTTTGTGGGACAAAAGAACTACCGTCTCTACATGCGTCGTATGAGAAAACTGATCAAATGCCTGCCACTTCATGAGTTCATACTTCTCTTCACAGAGTATCTTCAAATCCCTTGCCAATGTTGCCGAATCGCAGCTCACATATACAATCCTCTCCGGTGACATCGCAAGCATTGTGTCCAGGCACTTCTCATCACAGCCCTTTCTTGGCGGGTCAACGACTATCACATCCGGGCGAAGCATATCTGTATGTCCGGTGGATGCTGTATCATCAGTGATATTCTCTTTTTTCTTTGCATTCTCATAAAACTGTGGCAGCACATCCTCAGCCTTTCCTACGAAAAACTGTGCATTTGTGATGCCATTGAGCTTCGCATTGTTTTTGGCATCCTCGATTGCCTGAGGCACTATTTCCACTCCGTACACCTGCTTTGCCTTCTGTGACAAAAAGAGCGATATGGTACCGATACCACAGTAGAGATCCCAGACATTTTCATTTCCTGTGAGCCCTGCAAATGCAAGTGCCGTGCTGTAAAGCTTTTCTGTCTGCTTCGGGTTTACCTGATAGAACGACTGTGGCGAAATCTGATATGTGATGCCTGTCCCCTGTGGTGTGAAATCAGGGTAAGAAAGCAGATGGATGGTGTCCTCAATATATGGTCTGCCCCATATGCAGACTGTCTTTTTGCCGAGGATGACATTTGTGTTTTCCTTGTTGATATTGTAGGAAATCGAAGTCATTCCATCGATTTTTGAGAGTCTTTCGCACAGTATATCTGCTGCATTCCCGGCTCGGCATTTTGCTTCAAGACTGTCCCCATTTATCACAAGGCACACCATAATCTGCTTTGATGTAAATCCATATCTGATAAGCACATGGCGCACGAGCCCTTTGTGTGTGTTCTCGTCATACGGCGTGATGCCACACTCATTCATCCATTCCTTTATGGTATCCAGTATCTCTTTGTTTTGCGGCACCCCAAGCCTGCAGTCCTCAACTGGGATGATATTGTGGCTTCGCGATGCATAAAAGCCTGTCACTATATTGCCATCCCTGTCATATCCCACCGGAAACTGTGCCTTGTTGCGGTAGCGGTATGAATTGTCTGCGCCAACAGGAGGCTGCATTTTACTGTCCAGCTTTGCCTCGGAAAATCCACCTATACGCATGAGATTGTTGCGCACCTTATTATTTTTAAATTCAAGCTGCTTTTCATAAGAGAGCGCCTGTATCTGGCAGCCGCCACACCTCTTGTGCAGCTCACATTGCGGCTCAACGCGAAAAGTGGAAGGGGTCTTAATCTCTTCCACTCTTGCGTAGCCATAGTTTTTCTTTAATTTTGTTGCGCGGGCTGTTATGACGTCACCAATCAGTGCATCCTTTACGAAAAAGGTCATGCCATCATAATGTCCGATACCCTCGCCATCTGTTCCCATATCTGTTATTTCAAGTTCAAATATGTCATTTTTTTTCATGCTTTTCTCTTCTTTATTTATATATATAATTACTCTTTATAATGTTTGTATCCGGCGCAAGCTTTCACACCAAAAATCACACCGTAGCTATATTAAATATTGTCCGCTTTTTACACACTTGTTCTGCGGAAATTTGTCTCCATAAATCTGTTGTAGCCCTGCCACTTTGTATCGTTTTCAGGCACATTTACAAGCAGCTCCCTGAAGGTCTCCATCTTGGCATCTATGTTGTCTGCAAAGCTAAGTGCCAGTGCCTCGACAAGTGCCGGCTTTTTCGGAGAGCCAAACTCAAGCTCGCCGTGGTGAGCAAGTATACAGTGCTTCAGCTCGTTTGCGAGCACTACCGGGAAGCCGTCGATGCTCTTAATCGCATCGCCTACCCACTCTGCACCGATCATGATATGTCCGAGGAGCTGACCAGCGTCTGTATAGTCATTTTCCGGGAAAGTAGAAAGCTCCTTTAATTTTCCGATATCATGGAAAATAGCTGCTGTAAGAAGCAGGTCACGGTTTAAAACCGGATACATTTTTGCAAAATAATCACAGTTCTTCGTCACACCGAGTGTATGCTCCAAAAGACCTCCTACAAAGCCGTGGTGCACGCTCTTTGCTGCTGAATGGAACTTGAAACGGCGCTCAAACTCCTTATTGTCAAAAAAGCTATGTAATAGCTGTGACAGGTACTGATTCTTTACAGAACCGATAAAGCCCATGAGTTCCTTATACATGACCTCGACATCCTTATCGCTGACCGGCAGATAATCCGCAGGGTCATATTCTCCCTCGTTTACCTTTCTCGCACGCTTTATGGAACACTGCAAATTGCCCTGAAAGCTTGTGATATCACCGGTTATGGCTATGTAATCCATTGCATCAAATTCCTCAATGCCTACTGAGCCCACATCCCATATCTTGGCATCCAGCGTGCCTGTCTTATCCTGCAGGATAACATTGTCATAAGGCTTTCCGCTTTTGGTCATGGCTGTCTGCTTGCTCTTGCATAAAAAAATCTCATTGATTCTCTCTCCCTCGCGGAGAGTTGAAATATACTTCATATATCCTCCTAATTTCGGCTAATTCATCACTCCGATTTTCACCTGACAGGTAATCTCCGTGTAGCCGTTGCTTCCTTTTCTCTTTACTTTCAGATTGCAGGTATCCTCAGGCTTTTGCTTCATAAGCTGTGTGTTGTACGCGGACACATTCGACACCTCTGTATTGTTTACCGCAACTATCACATCTCCGCTTTGAAGCCCCGAGACAAATGCCGGTGAATCCATGGTAACCTGCTTTATATAAACACCCTTTGGGATGTTATATCTGTTTGCTATTTTTTCTGTAACTGTAGTACAGGTGATGCCTATGTACGGCACATCTGCGCCGCTCTCGAGCTTTTCAATGACAGGTGACAGGTCGCTTATGCTGACAGCCGTGAGCGTATTGTTTTCCTCCGCCGGATTGAAATCCTGCAGCGAAAGCCCTATGACCTGACCATCTGTATTAATCAGTATACCGCTCTGCAACTTGTTGCTTGCGATATCTGTGGTGAGCACCGAGTAATTGTTGTCCTGCGCCGACAGCTCGTTGGTTGTTGACGTTACAAGACCTGTGAGAATGGCATAGTTTGCCTCAAGCGCAATGACAGATGCTCCTCTTGAAACAATATTTGAATTACCAAGCTCCGCAACCGCTATAGCCCTTATTGTGGCATCGTCCAGAAGTGACTTATCCACGGAAATGATTGCTATACCCGTATTGCTGTCATACTTTACCAACGCAGCATCAGCCATCATGTCGTTTACAAAGGTTACACTAAGCTTATCCGCCTTATCCACTACATTTTTCTCTGTCAAAATGATTAGCTGCTTTCCATTGTCCCTCAGTATCACTCCCACTCCCTGACCCTCGGTCTCATAGGAATTGTTGAAAATATCAGTGGCATCTGTCACACCCGTGACTCCTACTACAAATTTCGTGGCCGAAGTGCCCACTCTGTAGAGCTGGTTCTGCACTGCCTGATAATCCGCGAGTGTAGGCTGATAGGTCTGCGAAGACGGCTCCGAAGAAGTGCCGGACTCTGTGCTTTGTGTACCATTTTCACTATATGCATCACTGCTGTCATCTATGCCTGACTGCTGTGTAGCTGTCTGCACATCATTATTATTTTTTCCATCTGAAGCTTTTTTTGATTGTCTGTTGATAACCGGCAGAGATATAGCAAAAACAATGCTTGCAGCCACTGCAAATGCCACTCCGCAGAGGGCTGCTGTGCCTGCTTTTTTTGCAAGTCTTTTTTTATTCAGCGGTTTATCCTTTATCTTTTCTCTGATAAATTGCTCCATATTGTCACCCTGATTAGATGTCTTTAGTTACTATCTTACATTATATTCTGAATTATATTGCGTTGCAACCATATTTTTTGAGTACGGCCTTTGAGTACGGGCTTGCGGCATGTACCCGCCGGACTGCTGCACTGCTCCCAACAGTGCGAATAGCGCAGTGGCTTAGATACTGTAGGATTATGCTCATAACACAGAAATGCCACGGCATGGATGCCGGGGCAAGGAGCTATCGAGCCATGGAAGGCGAGTAGCGACGGTTTCGTCATGTATAGAAAAAGTAAATGCATAATCCATACAGAATCTTAGTCACGCAGCGTAGCACCGTTGGGAGCAGTGCAGCAATCCGGCGGGTACATATCGCAAGCCCTTACTTTTTGGCTCGTTTAACAAACTGGTTTGTTATGTATTAAACTTTATGTTATCATCTTGTAATTATCATTTAATACATATTTATTATGGTTTTTTTGAAGATTTTCAGCTATAATATGATAAGCTATACAGTAAATATGAATTTAATATTCAACTACCGAAATATAAGGATATAGAAATGAATAAAAAAGTTTACAAAACATTGGAATATAACAAAATCCTCACCATGCTAAGCAGCTACGCAGCATGTGATGAGACAAAAAAGCGGTGTCTTTCACTTGAGCCTATCACCGATTTATACGAAATCAGACATCTGCAGACCACCACTGCCGATGCACTAAGCCGCCTGTACAAGGACAGTGGAGTGTCCTTCGTTGGCATACACAATGTACATGCTTCCCTAAAGAGGCTTGATATCGGCGGAGCGCTGAATACGACCGAGCTTCTTCGCATCTGCAGTCTTTTAGAGGTTGCAAAGCGCGTGAAGGCCTATGGCAGAAGCGCCATGGACAATGAGAAGCAGGATTCTCTCTCCGGTCTGTTTTCAGGGATTGAACCGGTTTCTGCGCTCTGCGATGAGATTAAGAGGTGCATTTTATCTGAGGAAGAGATTGCCGATGATGCGAGTCCTGAGCTTTTTAAGATAAGAAAGAGTATACGCGGCATGAACGACAGAATCCATGCGCAGCTCACCAAGCTCATGAACAACAGCACAACAAGGACATATCTGCAGGATGCGGTTGTGACCATGCGCGACGGCAGATATTGTCTGCCTGTAAAGGCTGAGGCTAAGGGCAATGTACCCGGCATGATGCACGACCAGTCATCTACCGGCTCTACCCTTTTTATTGAGCCGATGGCTGTCGTCAATTTGAATAACGAGCTCAAAGAGCTTTTTATAAAGGAGCAGGAGGAGATTGAAAAAATCCTTGCAGCGCTCAGCGACAAGGTTGCCATGAATGCGGCTGCTTTGGAGCAGGACTATGAGATTCTTTCAGAGCTTGACTTCATTTTTGCAAAGGCAAATCTGGCTAAATCATACAATGGTGTGGCACCGGAGTTCAACACCGAGGGACATATCAATATCAGAAAGGGCCGTCATCCTCTTTTGGATGCTAAAAAGGTGGTCCCTATAGATGTACGGCTCGGCGAGGAATATAAGCAGCTCATCATCACCGGACCAAATACCGGCGGTAAAACGGTTTCACTAAAGACTGTCGGGCTTTTGACTCTCATGGGTCAGGCAGGTCTTCACATTCCTGCGGCCGACAGGTCAAAGCTCGCCATCTTTGAGGACGTCTTTGCGGATATAGGCGATGAGCAGAGTATTGAGCAAAGTCTCAGTACCTTCTCGTCTCACATGACCAATATCGTAAAAATTCTTGAAAAAGCTGACGACAGAAGCCTTTGCCTGTTCGATGAGCTCTGCTCGGGAACCGACCCGACAGAGGGTGCGGCGCTTGCAATCTCAATTTTAAACAGACTGCACCGGTATGGCGCCATCACCATGGCCACCACACACTACAGTGAGCTGAAGGTATATGCGCTTTCCACAGATGGTGTGGAAAATGCCTGCTGTGAGTTCAATGTGGAGACTTTAAGCCCTACCTACCGCCTGTTAATCGGTATTCCGGGAAAGAGTAACGCATTTGCAATCTCATCAAAGCTTGGTCTGGACGAAAACATCATCGAGGATGCAAAAAGCAGAATTAATGATAATGACCTCGATTTTGAGGATCTGATTGCAAGCCTCGAGTCACAGCGACAGACTATCGAAAAGGAACAGCTTGAAATCAACAGCTACAAGGCCGAGATTGAAAAGCTCAAGAAACAGCTCGAAGAGAAAAACGAGCGCATAGACAAGAGCAAAGACAAAATTTTACGCGAGGCAAATGAGGAAGCCTACAAGATACTGCAGGATGCAAAGGAACTTGCCGACAAAACCATCCGCAATTTCAACAAATACGGACAGGGGCAGGCTCCTATGAGTCAGATGGAAAAGGAGCGCTCTGCCCTTCGTGACAAGATGAATGACAAGGAAAAGAAGCTGTCAGACATCAAGAAAAACACTGCCAAGGCAAATCACAAGGCACCTAAGAAGCTGCGCATCGGTGATTCTGTGCTTGTGCTCTCCCTCAATCTGAAGGGAACTGTCCACACTCTGCCAAACGCCAAGGGCGATTTGTATGTGCAGATGGGTATACTGCGCTCGCTGGTTAATATTAATGACCTCGTGCTCTTAAACGACGATGTCTCTCCTGCCAAGAAGTACGGCGGCAGCGGAAGCAAGATAAAGATGAGCAAATCGCTGTCAGTTTCATCAGAAATCAACCTGATTGGAAAGACTACGGATGAGGCGCTTGCTCTCTTGGATAAATACCTAGACGACGCATATATCGCTCATCTTTCATCAGTGCGCATTGTCCATGGAAAAGGCACCGGTGCACTGCGAAAGGCTGTGCATGGACTTTTGAAGAGGACAAAAACTATTGCGGAATACCATCTCGGTGAGTTTGGTGAGGGCGATGCCGGAGTAACCATCGCAACCTTTAAATAACGACAATTTACTTTTACGGAATATAAATAATTTTTAAGAAGGAGATTAGAAATGGCTGTTAAACAGAAAATACTGATAGTAGACGACGACAACAATATAGCAGAGCTTATATCTCTATATCTGACCAAGGAATGCTATGACACCAAAATCGTAAATGATGGTGAGCAGGCGCTTATCGCATTTGAGCACTACAAGCCAAACATGCTTCTTTTGGACCTCATGCTTCCGGGCATAGACGGCTATCAGGTATGCCGTGAGATACGTGCAAAGTCCGATGTGCCGATTATCATGCTCTCCGCAAAGGGCGAGGTATTTGACAAGGTTTTAGGCCTGGAGCTTGGCGCCGACGACTATATACTCAAGCCCTTTGACTCAAAGGAGCTTGTGGCAAGAGTCAAGGCCGTGCTCAGACGCTTCCAGCCTGCAAAGCCGGAGGCCTATGCTTCCGTAGATATCAAGTGTGTGGAGTACCCGGGGCTTATTGTAAATCTGTCCAACTACTCTGTCACTTATGACGGACAGCAGATTGATATGCCGCCAAAGGAGCTTGAGCTTTTATATTTTCTTGCCTCATCTCCAAATCAGGTGTTTACAAGGGAGCAGCTTCTGGACAACATATGGGGCTATGAATATGTCGGCGACACCCGCACTGTCGACGTGCATGTAAAGCGTCTCCGCGAGAAAATCAAGGACAAGCCAACCTGGCGCATCGCAACTGTCTGGGGCATCGGATACAAGTTTGAGGTAAAATAAATAATGAAGCATAACATCTACACTAAGCTGTTAATCAGCTATCTGATTTACGGTGTCATCGCTTTTTTCATTATATGCACCTTTACACAGCATCTCACCACAGACTATATTGAAAAGCAGGAGGCATCCAATCTCTACAGGGAAGCATCCATCATTGCAGGTGATTATGCCGCCGAATACTTTGGCTCATCCATGTCGCTTAGCGATTTCCAGAATCACATGAAAATCGTAGCCGACTATATGGATGCCAAGGTATGGGTGGTCAGCCCTGACGGTGAGCTGCTCATGGACTCAGATGATCCGTCAATAGGCATTGATATCCAAAATGACAGTTCTAAGCCTGTAGTGATAAATGGCTTTGATGTCACCGATTTTGGTAGCAACAACTATATGATTGGAGATTTTTACGGCTCCTTCAAGCATAAGATGCTGTCCGTATTTTCCCCGGTAAATGTCTCGTACCAGAATATCGGCTACATAGTCATTCACAAGACAATGAGCCATATCACGGCAGGTGTAAACGGTTTTATGAATATCTCCTTTTACACTGTAGCGCTCATTTTTGCCTTTGCATTTGTTCTGCTTTTCATGATGAGCCGCTCCATTTACCGTCCTATCTCTAAAATCACAAAGACCGCAAAGAAGTATGCAAAGGGTGATTTCACTGCCCAGATTGATGTACATTCCAATGACGAAATCGGCTATCTGGCAAACACACTAAACTACATGGCAACTGAGCTTGATACGCTTGAGGAGGATCAGCGCAAGTTTGTTTCCAACGTGTCACACGACTTCCGCTCCCCTCTTACCTCGATAAAGGGCTACGTGGAGGCCATGCTGGACGGAACCATCCCTGTTGAGATGCAAGATAAGTATTTAAATATCATACTTTTTGAGACGGAGAGGCTTAATAAGCTCACCAAGAGTCTTATCGATCTGAACCAGTTCGGTCATCACGGCATACACTTGGATATTGCTGATTTTGACATCAATACAATGATCCGCACGACAATCCTTACCTTCGAGGGTAAATGCAGTGAAAAGGGCTTAAGCTTTGACCTGCTGCTCACCGGAAAAGAGCTTTTCGTGCGCGGTGATATGGTCAAAATCCAACAGATTCTTTACAACCTGATTGACAACGCTGTGAAGTTTTCAAATAATGATTCGAGTATCAAGATTGAGACGAGTATCAGAAATGAAAAGGTGTTTATATCAGTAAAGGATCACGGTATCGGTATACCAAAGGACAGCCTTTCAAAGATCTGGGAGCGCTTCTACAAGAGTGATTTATCCCGAGGAAAGGATAAGCGCGGTACGGGACTTGGCCTGTCTATAGTTAAAGAAATCGTGCAGGCGCATGGTGAGAATATAAATGTGATAAGCACTGAGGGTGTGGGAACTGAGTTTATATTTACGCTGCCGCTCAGCAAAAAAGAAGGGTGAGGCGCAGCTCATCATATGATAGGTGTGGTGGGCGCCTCGCTTTTTAGGTTGTGAGACTGCCGGCATAGCACACAGTATATTTCTCAGGAAAATGTGAAGTCAGCCGCGGTTATTTGTCCGGGCAGATTACGGTTTTATTTACTTTTTCTTTCTTTTTTACTTTATGGAACTCCGCGGCAGTTCACATTTTTCTTCGGAACACACTGTATGCTCTCCGGCTAATTCAGGTTTACGAGCGAGGCGCTTTGCTGCCTTGCATTCTGGCAGTGCCGGACTTATTTCACTGGCGTGAAATTTTGTCCGGCACTTTTTCTTCTTAAAATTTAAAGCTCATTTCACTGATGCGAAATGAGCTTTATTTTATATCATATTTTTATGGCTCGTATTTGCTGCCGGTCGGGTCGGTTACTGTGTAGTCTCCGCCGGATATGTCGGCTGTGGTTTCAAAGTCTGTGATGTCCTGATTTACGGTACCATCGAACAGGTCATATGTGAAGGTGTAGCCCTGTGCCGATACTGCTTTGACATATATTTTGATATTGCTTGCGGCTGTGACAGGGATTAAGTCTTCGATTTTGACTGTGCCTTCGAGGCTATGGAGCTTACCGTCGTCCTCTTTTGAGGCATCAGAGGTATCATTTTCCGTGTCATTCTTTGAGCCATCTTTTTTGGCATCATCCTTCCGGCTTAAGGCGGATGTGATGGAGTCTGTGTCTGCAGAGTCTGCACTATCCGTGCCGTTTTCTGCCAACAGCTGTCTGATATCGTAAGTCTTTAGCTCTGTATCTGAGCTTGCAACTACGAGCTGCACACTGTTAAAGTCAAAGTAATCATTTCCCATGACCGCTACATCTACATCTGTGCCAAGCTTTATGCTGCCATTGTCAAAGGTTGGTTTATTGGCAAGTATGCCGGATGCTACATTTTTGAACACTGATGTCACACCTTCAAACTCATCGAGCACCTCTGTGCTTCTCTTATTTCCGTCAACAAACAGAAATGTCACATTGCCTGCAAAGTCCTCAGACAGCGGAAGTGTGGCCTCGCCCGTATACTTGATGCCGTTTAGCTCGAGCGGTATCTCGTTTGTACCGAAAAATATACTGGTTTTTGTATCCTCTGTGTACTCCTTTGGCACCACCGAGACAGAGACTGTATATGTCATATCGGTAAAGTCTGCACTTTTTAAGGAAATGTCCCAGTCTGTTATGAGGCTGGCCTCCTCCTCAAGAGTTGACTTGATATCATCCTGCATGGTCTGCACATCGGAAAGTATCACCGATGTGTTGTCTGAGGTGTATGACATCTGTGTCTCGAGCTTTTTTATCCTGTTATTAAGCAATACTGCCCCCGCAATAAGTGCGGCGAGCAGTATTATGGTAATCGCATTGAAAATATTTTTTTTCAAATTCATATTATAGTGTTATTCCTCATCTTCCTCTGCAGCTACAGCTATTCCAAGCTCCTCAAGCTGCTTTGGATCTACAGTTCCGGGTGCCTCTGACATGAGGTCCGAAGCGTCCTTTACCTTAGGGAATGCAATAACCTCCTTGATATTGTCTGTATGCAACATATGCATGCAGATACGGTCAACACCGAAGGCAAGTCCTGCGTGTGGCGGTACACCATATGAGAATGCATCAAGCAGGAATCCAAACTGCTCATGTGCACGCTCCTTTGTGAAACCAAGCACCTCAAACATCTTCTCCTGGATGTCATCCTGATGGATACGCACTGAGCCTCCACCGAGCTCTGTACCATTGAGTACGATATCATATGCCTTTGCACGAACTGCGCCCGGATCTGAGTCTATCTTGTCCCAATCCTCCTCCATAGGCATAGTGAATGGATGATGCATTGCCATAAATCTGTTTTCCTCATCAGACCACTCAAGGAGTGGGAACTCTGTTACCCAGAGGAAATTGTACTTGTTCTCATCAATCAGGCCAAGCTCAGCTCCGAGCATGAGACGAAGCGCTCCAAGTACATTCCATACGATTTTATTCTTGTCTGCTGCGAAAAGGAGTAAATCTCCCGGCTTTCCGTTCATCTTTGCAACAAGTGCATCAAGCTCAGCTTCTGTCATAAACTTGGCAAATGATGACTTGTATGTGCCATCCTCATTGATGCACAGATAAGCAAGTCCCTTTGCTCCACAGCCCTTTGCGTGCTCTACAAGCTTGTCAATCTTCTTACGAGGCATCTTTGCCTGTCCCTCTACATTGATACCGCGGACAGAGCCACCGTTTTCAAGAGCTCCCGTGAATACTCCAAAGCCACAGTCCTTTACCACTTCCGAAACATCGCAAAGCTCCATACCAAAGCGTGTATCAGGCTTGTCAGAACCAAATCTGTCCATAGCCTCCTGCCAAGGCATACGCTTAAACGGAATCTCAACATCCACATTTATGACCTCTTTAAAAAGGTGCTTTAACAGTCTCTCATTTACCTCGATTACATCATCGATATCTACGAATGAAAGCTCCATATCGGCCTGTGTAAACTCAGGCTGTCTGTCTGCACGCAGATCCTCGTCACGGAAGCATCGTGCAATCTGGAAATATCTGTCATAGCCTGAAGCCATCAGAAGCTGCTTAAAGAGCTGTGGTGACTGTGGAAGCGCATAAAAATGTCCGTGGTGTATACGGCTTGGCACGAGATAATCTCTGGCTCCCTCCGGTGTAGACTTGCAAAGGATTGGTGTCTCTATCTCCAAAAAGCCCTCGTTTGCCATAAAGTCACGCATCACGCGAAGCACATTGCTTCTGAGCATGAGATTTCTCTGGATATCAGGACGGCGAAGGTCCAGATAACGGTATTTAAGTCTGATGTCCTCGCTGGTCTTTGAATTCTCCTCAATATGGAATGGAGGTGTTTGTGCCTCTGACAGCACTCTGATTGATGTAGCGATAACCTCGATATCACCTGTCTTTAAGTTCTCATTGACAGCGGCTGTTCTCTTCTGGACAGTTCCCTCAACTGCAATGACGAACTCACTTCTTAAGGTGCCTGCCTTTTCAAAGCCCTCTGCACCTACATTTTCCTCACCGAATACTATCTGAAGTATTCCGCTTCTGTCTCTTAAATCTACGAAAATGAGACTTCCTAAATTTCTTCTCTTCTGTACCCAGCCCATGACGGTGACCTTCTCACCGATATTGGCATTTGATACCTCTGTACATCTATGGCTTCTATGTAAGCCCTGCATTGATTCTGCCATTTTATACTCCTTATATTTCTACTATATATTTATTCTAATAACTGTTTGGTACCGCTGCTACACAGCTAAACTGCTGCTTATCAGATTCCTATCTGTTAAAGAACTCAACAAACTCCTCGTAGCCCTCTTTCATAAGCTGCTCCTTCTGGAATTTCTTGTTCTTGTTCATGCGCACAACAAGCACCTGCTGTCCGTTTGCTCTTGCGTCTTTTGCCTGGTTCATGACATCAACAAGCTTGTCTGCCGGATATTTCTTCTCAACCAGATAAGCCACCTTCTTTGGACTCTCAGGAATCTTGAAGCCGCTCTCCATGAGAAGCAGGATAATTCTCTCAAAACCGATTGAAAAACCACAGGCCGGTACATCATTTCCGGTGAACTTTCCAATCATCTTGTCATATCGTCCGCCACCGCCACAGGCTGCGCCAAGCTCAGGCATTGATATCTCAAAAATAGTTCCTGTGTAGTAGCTCATTCCACGAACAAGTGTAGGGTCAAATACGAGCTCAAACTTTGCTCCCTTTGTGGCATTAACAGCCGTAGCTATCTCTGTCATATTTGTAACCACTTCTTCGTCTAAATATTCACCGAGCTTTTCTGAAAGTATATTTACACCCTCAGTGACATCCCTTGTCTGCTCCAAAAGCTTGAACAAATCAAGATATTTGTCAATATTTTCCTGTGGGTAGCCATCCTGTGCAAGCTCACTTGCAACGCCTTCCACTCCTATCTTGTCCATCTTATCGAGTGTGATAAATACGCTGTCGTAGTCCTCCTCAGCGAAACCACTGTAAGCAGCCATAGCCTTTAGGATTCTTCTCTCGTTGATTCTTATCTCAAAGTTCTCGAAGCCGAGTCTGCCGATTGTGGTAGTGGTTGCTGTAATCAGCTCTATCTCTGCCAGATTGCTTGGCTCTCCGAGTATATCTATATCACACTGTGTAAACTGTCTGTAGCGGCCTCTCTGAGGTCTGTCTGCTCTCCACACACTGCCCATCTGAAGTGCCTTAAACGGCGATGGCAGGTTGTTGGCATTGTTTGAATAATATCTTGAAAGTGGCACTGTAAGGTCGTAGCGCATTCCAAAGTCTACTACATCCGATTCTTCCTTTGCTGTCTCCAGATTCAGCTTCTCGCCTCTCTTCATTACCTTGAAGATCAGCTTCTCATTTTCTCCGCCCTGCTTGCTTGTGAGATTTGCTATATTCTCCATGCATGGTGTCTCTATCGGTGTAAATCCGAAGCTTCTGTATGTATCCTTGATCACACTTGTCACATAATCACGGATTTCCATCTCTGCAGGTAGTATATCCTTCATGCCGTTGACCGGCTTTTTGCTCAGTGCCATTTGGTTTCCTCCATCTATATTAAAATATTGAATTCATTAGCTATTCTATTATACTTTTCGGTTTTGCAATCGTCAAGGGTTTATGGCAATTATACGGGCTGCAAGCCACGGCACCGTTAGGGCACACGCATATGCTTTGCTTTCGCTACGCTTTGCCGCTAAGATACTGTACGGATTATGCTTTTTGCGCTTCTATGCTTGACGAAACCGTCGAAACGCGCCTTCCGTGGCGCGGTTCTCCTTGACTTGCCCTCCATGGCAAGTCATTTCTGTGCTTCATATGCATAATCCTACAGTATCTAAGCGGCTTCGCTATTCGCTCAATCAAATGCATATGCGTGCGCCCTGGCGGTGCCATGGCTTGCAGCCCTTACTCTGTGACAGTATTTTCATTTGCACGGTTTCTTCCTAGTTTCTTCAATAAACTTGGTTGTACTGCAAAGATAACGAGCATCTGTGGTGAAAGGTTACAAATGCAAATGTTCATCTACTGTGGTGGATTTCAGATGCTAATGCACATCTACTGCGTTGAATTGCAGATGCTAATGCACATCTACTGCGGTGAATTACAAATGCTAATGCACATCTACTGTGGCGGATTGCAAATGCTAATGCACATCTACTGTGGTGGATTGCAAATTCCGCACGGAGACAAGCCCATGGATTTTGCTTCATCAAGCGTTACCTCTGTGTCACTCTTTTTCAAGGTCCGACAACCCGCACGGTGATATTTCTTGCCTGTTGCAGTGATATGAACCATCGTCTCGCTGTTTGAAGAATCTGCAGCGCTATTTTCTGCTGCTGAGCTGTCTGAGCCTGATGATGCACTTCCTGTTGTACTGCCTGAAGAGCCGGATTCTCCTGCCCCGCTTCCAGCGCTGCTCTGCGAGTCTTCATTCTGCGGTGTATCCCTCTGAGCTCTCTGCTGCGGAGTGGTGCCATCCAGCCAGCTGTCACCATTCTCATAGTTTATTCCGACTCCGGGCTGCACATTATAGCAATAGACATTAAAAAGTATGCCGCCACCGTTATCCTCAACCGACTTTGCCTCTATGAGAACGCCGTTTGCAACTAGATTGCTGCCCGAGAACATCGGAGTCACTCTGTAAAGCACATGATTTCCTGTATTGTTTACATAATCCGCTACCAGATTTTCAAACGGAAGCATCCCCTCCACATTCAGGTATCTCGTGCCGGTAATAAGGTTCTTCGGATTGGCATTCTCCCCGGCAAGCTGATAGCCAATAAGATGACATCGATTATATAAATACCTGTCCTTTATCACATCATACTTCACCGTATGCCAGCCTGATGGCTTTATCATGCCTATCTTGCCACGCTCCTCAGTCGGCATGATATCCTTACAGATATTGGCATAAGCCACACCGCATCTGCCAAGTGAATCCAAATCACTGTAATTTTCAAAAGCAGTGGTAGTCATATCGCTGTCCGTAAAAAAAGGCTCATTATTGTTGACAGCCACGTATGCCTTGCCATCATATGCAGGAATCGCATCAAGTGAAACATAGGAATTGTTGTTTACAAGATCCTCCTGTGGCCCATCCGCGTTATCCTTGCTGCCTAAAGCACCGGAAGAATCCTCACCTGCCACTACAGCTCCTGCGGCATGCCCGGCACCTTCAGTGCCGGATAAATCAGCGGAGGCACAGCCTGTAAAAATTGTAGCAATTGCAAGTAATTCACATAGTGTAATTGCAGCTGTTTTCCTTAACTTTAGCCATATGTTCATATAAAATCACTCTTTCTATCAATCGATTGATATTGGATTTTCCCTAATTACAATAAATTAAATAAATACTTAAATTACTAAACCTAATATACTTTTATTTCCTCACTTTATTTATTATAGCAAACATTTGTTTGTTTTTCAACCCTTGCTGTAAAGCTATGCATTTCACACTATTGGGGTATGTTAGCGACTTTCCCCGATAGTACGCGCCTATGTCGCGTAAACTAAAAAAAGGTTTCGAGCAAATACTCGAATCCTTATAAATACCAGCTTATTAAACTATCATTTAAGATTGCTCGATGATACTAACAACTCTTGAACTTCTTTTTTAGTAAATATACACACAATCAAAACCTATATGTATATTTTCTATAAAATAAAAAGGAAGCCGGACGCATCCAACTCCCTTAGGCATAGTCCGCAGACGTCCGCCGCAATTCTGTAATATATTATGCCATAATGAAAACTTTTATGCAATAGCACTTTTGAATTTTCCACAAATATTTTTGAATTCTCTACAAATACTTTTTCAATAAATTCAACTTCGTTCTGGTATCTGTATACACAACTGTGTTGAAAATGGACGTAGAAACTTTTCCCCTAAGTTCTTCACAGTCCTTTTCAAACAAACGAATAAATGCCATAATTTTCTTCTTTTGACACTCTAATAGTTTCATCATAAAGCTTATAAGAATCACATAATCAACAATAGACTCAAATGTAATATTATTAATTCCTGTCTCTGCACTTATACACTTAGCAATTCTCAAGCTTACCTTACCCGTTTTAAATCTAGCATCAAAAATCGTATTATTGTGTGCTACAGCATTTCTTAAATCCTTTAAGGCATATACGATCAATGGTAACAATTTACCATCTCGGTCATAAGCAACCTTTATGCCTACGCTCTTAGAAATTTTTTTCCTGGTATTTTGGTCAAGACAACCTACAAATGTACCAAATTCACCAAGACTAATTAATTCAAAAATTGCCCATATAGGAAGCGGCTGATCCTTGTCATAATAATGATTCACTATAAACCTCTTACCATAATCTCGGGAAATAAGACTATATACTTTATTTCTAAGATTCATTCTTTTATTGATTGCTTTTTTATAATCATTACTACCTATCGGATAGGCTTTGTAATCCGTTAACAATTTCGCATATATATTCGCAAATCTTTTACTTTCAGCATCTTCCAAAATAACTTCCAAAACATAGTTTTTAAATGCAGTTTCCAAAAACATTATCTCCGGATAAAACATTGTCTTAATCGCCATATCAAAGTCATAGATTGCCTGCACCTCATCAAAGGAATTGAATGCATATGTATTCGCTGGATTATTATGAAAACGATATCCTTTATATCCATGGAAATAACCCATATATCTAAGTTTTTTCTTATCACTACTTCCAGAAATACTCAATCCTTTTTCATCTCGCATATATGCCATCAGCGCATTAATACTTTTAGGTTTCTTTTTCATTGACACCATACTCCTTTTACTGTAGCCTTCTCAACAATAATTTTAATGGTAATTTCCATCAAATGTCAACAGCAAATACTCTCTTTCTCTCCATCTATCCATCTCATTGTTACTGTTCCCCCCTAACAGTGTGACCAGTAACTCTCTTCTAGGCGGATTCCCACCCCGCTGGGCGGATCTTACGGCCCGAACTCAAAAAAGCCACCCCAGGCATAACACCCGGTGTGGCTTTTAATCATGTATTATGAAATTATGCGAATCACCTAATGTGAATCAACACTGCTATATTGCAGACCAAATCTACTCGCAAAGCTTAGAAAACTCATCCGCAACAAACTGAACCTTGGTTCCGATAATAACCTGAACAGAATTCTTGCCAGGCTTCATAACGCCTGCAACACCTGCAGATTTAATCTTCTTGTCATCAACCTGAGTAATATCCTTAACCTCAAGTCTAAGTCTTGTGATGCAGTTGTCAATGCTTGCAATATTGTCTTTGCCACCGCAGCCCTCAAGAATAGTCTTTGCTACTGCTGTGTAGTCATTGTTAGAAAGCACTGCCTTCTTCTCTGCCTCAACATCATCGTCCTCTCTACCAGGGGTCTTAAGATCCCATTTCTTGATAGCGAAATAGAATACAATGTAGAATACGATAAAAGCTGCGATTCCAAGAGGAATGATGAGCCATGTCTTTGCTGCAGCCGGAAGTGAAGATGAGAATAATAAATCCATCGCGCCGGCTGAGAATGAGAAGCCTGCTCTAAATCCAAGAGCTACTGTAATCATTGTGAAAATACCATAAAGTAAAGCATAAATCACATAGAGAACAGGAGCAAGGAACATAAATGCAAACTCGAAAGGCTCTGTAACACCACAGATGAATGCACAGATAGCTGCAGAAGCAAGGATACCGATGGCAGCCTTTTTCTTAGCAGGCTTTGCACACTTAACCATGGCAAGTGCTGCACCAGGAATACCAAACATCATACATGGGAAGAAACCTGACATGTACATTCCGAGGCTCCATGAAACATCCTTTGATGTCTCGCCATTCCAGAAATGAGAGAGGTCTCCAAGTCCGATAGTATCGAACCAGAATACGTTGTTTAATGCGTGGTGTAATCCTGTAGGGATTAACAGACGGTTCAGGAATGCATAGATACCTGCGCCGACTACGTCAAAACCAACGATTGCTTTACCGATAGCTACAAGAGCACCGAAAAGTAATGGCCATACAAACAGTAATACTACAGATACAAGGATTGAAACAACACCTGCGATAATTGCTACGCAACGCTTGCCGCTGAAGAATGACAGCCAGTCAGGAAGCTTTGTATCCTTAAATCTGTTGTAACACAAAGAACCAATAACACCGGCTAAGATACCGATAAATGGGTTTGCAATCTTGTCGAATGCAAGTGTCTTTGTAGCGCTGTCAGCGATAGATGGCATGATTTTTGTAACAAAGTCTGTAGACAGGAGTGTTGTCATCATCAGCCATGAAGCTAAAGCTGCAATACCGCCGGTACCGTCGTTCTTTTCCGACATACCGACACCAACGCCGATTACAAAAAGGATGGCCATGTTGTCAATCAAAGCGCCCCCTGCTTTAACTAAAAACAGACCTATTAAATTACGTACACCCTCGATGTCACCACCCTGCATGGTTGCAGGACATAAATAATATCCAATACCCATGAGGATACCACAGATAGGAAGTACTGCTACGGGAAGCATTAAAGCTTTACCCAGTTTTTGAAGAAATTTCATAAATTTCCCCTCCTTTACATTATGTATACTAAACTGGAGATACTCCAATAAAGTTCGTTATTATTATATAATTATATTCAAATCTACGCGAGACTTAAAATCTCATCACCGGCGGATACATTCCCCTCTTTGAGTATCTTTATCTCACTATAATCAGCAGTGTTGCCAATTAAAACCGGAGTAATGACATTAAGATCTGCTGCCTTAATCTGCTCCAGGTCAGCCTCCATCAAAAGGTCACCCTTCTTCACCTGATCACCAACGGAAATATGTGATTTAAAAGGAGCACCCTTTAGTATCACTGTATCCAGACCAATGTGCAAAAGCAACTCGACTCCCTGAGTGGTCGTCATGGTAAAAGCATGAAGCGTATCAAATACAGCTGTCACCTCACCATCCGCCGGAGCGTAAAACCTGCCCTCAGAAGGAATCACGGCCACGCCGTCTCCCAATATCTTCTCAGAAAAAGTAGGATCCGGAACCTCTGTAATAGGAACCACTCTGCCGTTGCACGGAGAACAGATCACCTTTCCCTTTGACTTATTCTTAAAAAAACCTAACATGATATCTCCTTTCCGTCGATATACACACTCACAATATCCAAATCATCATTGAGAAGCACAAAATCTGCTCTCTTTCCTGCAGAAATGCTGCCTGCTTCATCATAGATGTCAATCTCCTTAGCCGGATTGGCTGTAGCACACATAATAGCCTCCTCAAGCGGAATACCTGCCTGCCTTACTGTGAAACGCATACAATCCATCAGATTGGTTGCCGAGCCTGCAATTGTCCCATCATGGAGTGTGGCAAGCGAACCTCTGACCGTCACTGCCTGTCCACCGAGTGTATACTCGCCATCCTCAAGCCCTGTGGCTCTCATGCTGTCACTTATTAAAATCATGCGCTTCGAACCAAACATGGCAAATGTTGCCCTGATAACCGACGGATGAATATGCACACCGTCACAAATGAGCTCTGCATGACACTTTTCTGAATCTCTCACAGCCCCGATAACTCCCGGATTCCTGTGATGAAGCGGTGGCATCGCATTATACAAATGTGTGGCATGGCTTGCACCATGCTCAATAGCCTCTACCGCTGTGTCATAATCAGCCGCTGTGTGTGCTATTGAAACCACAACACTTCCTCTTACCCTGTCTATAAAATCAATCGCGCCCGGCTCCTCCGGAGCGATATCTACAAGCTTTATCAAGCCATGGGCCGCATCCTGAAGCTCACAGAAATAATCATAATCACATCGCATGATATTCTCTGCCGCCTGTGCGCCCTTTTTAGAAGGACTGATAAAAGGTCCCTCCATATTGATACCTACAAGATGTGCACCACCATGATAATTATAATCACCGGCATTTTTCATGACACTCAAAAGCTCATCCTTTTGAATGGTCATAGTAGCCGGACACACGCTCGTCACTCCGATAGAAGCCTCGTATGCTGTAATCACATCAAGTGCCTCTTTGGTGCCGTCACACATATCAGCTCCCTTGCATCCATGAAAATGAATATCCACAAGACCCGGTATCATGATAAGACCTGATGCATCTATACTCTCCTGCTGTGTGCTGTCAGCAGCCGCATCCGTGTCAGCTGTTCTCTCCAAAACACTGTCAAAACGGCCATCCTTAACGACAACATCACCTTGCATAAAGCTGCCATCCTCTGTAAATACCCTTGCATTTTTTATTATCATATACATGTACCTTCTCAACTAAAAAACATCTACAGTCTGCTCAGTGCAGCCTCATCCGCTACAAGCGTAACATCATTGTGCAGCTGTAATACAGAAGCCGGCACCTGTGGTGTAATCGGTCCAAAGAAAGCCTTGTGCACAATCTCTGCCTTATCCTCACCACTTGCAATAATAAGAATCTTTTTAGCCTGCATGATGGTCTTGATGCCCATTGTATAAGCCTGCTTCGGAACATCATCAGCCGATGCAAAGAAGCGCTTATTGGCCTCAATAGTAGACTCTGTCAGATCCACACAGTGTACCTGCTTGTCAAAAGACTCGCCCGGCTCATTAAAACCGATATGACCATTGTGCCCGATACCAAGAAGCTGTAAATCAACACCGCCAAGAGACTGAATCAGCTCGGTATAGCGCTTGCACTCCTTCTGTGGATCCGGCTCCATGCCGTTTGGCAGGTGAGTATTCTCAATCGGAATATTCACATGATCAAACAAATTCTGATGCATAAAATAATAGTAGCTCTGATCATTCTCACGGCTTAATCCCTTGTACTCATCAAGGTTCACCGTCATAACCTCTGAGAAGTCCAAATCCCCCTTCTTGAACCACTCAACGAGCTGCTTATATAAACCGACAGGTGTAGAGCCTGTAGCCAGTCCCAATACACAATTAGGCTTCATAATCACCTGTGCCGATATGATATTTGCAGCCTTTCTGCTCATATCTGCATAATCCTTAGCATTATATATTCTCATGAAAAATCCCTCCAATTCGTAAAATATACCCAATACTATCTGCACAACCTTCAAAAGTGCTGCTTGATTGCATATATGCATTTTACCTTATATAGGACATTTTGTCCAGTACTTTTTGTCATATTTTGCATATTTTATAAAAAAAATATTAAATTTTAATGCGGTAAAGTGGTAAAATTGCATAAAAATAATCTGCTACTCTAATGCCCCTTTTACTTTTTTGTGTGAAATACAACGTTCTTCCCGATTGGCAAGTGCCTTAACTCTGCCTTCTAACAGAAGCTCTCTTCCTTTTTCATTTCTTGTATATATGCAGTCATAGTTTCCGATATACGGATGCATGCATTTTGCAAAACGTTCTGCATCCTCTTTCTTTTTAGAAAAACAATTTGGAATGGCATAGAAACCATTCAGTCCTTTTCGATTTTTCCTTTTTACAAGTATATAACGCTGGTTGTCTATAACATCAAAAAATTCATTGACACACTGTGCAAACAACGCTTTATCCCTGCCACTTCCACCTGACAAATAAATAATATGGTGATCCGGTCCCAGCGATTCTGCTACTACTTTACAATGTGTTTCTTCCAGAAGCCGTTGCTCCTCCAATGCTTTACGGATTCCATTTCCAAATGCCTTTAATCTTTTTAGTGGACTGCCCAGCATGAATATTTTCGGAAAACGCATTATAATTCCAGTCAATCCAACAACAATGAAGAAGTAACATACTCCGGCTAAGCTTCCCGATTTGGATGCTGCCGCCACAACACCTGCCCCAATCATGCCAATCAGACACAAAATTCCTGACAGAATCATTGTAAGAATCGCATCCCAGAAAACAACACTCGTAACAAATTTGTCTTTTACCTCTGTCTCATCCACAATATCCATTTTGTCATAGATTGCAAGTGCACTATTCCAACGTTCTTTTAACGCATCACGTTGTCCTGACATTTTCAACATTTGTCTGTTAATCCTGTCAACATTAGTTTTATTAAATGGAGTTTTAATAATTGACAACCGTTTTATTCCATTTTCAATTGTATTTTCTGAGTAATGCAGACCAAGAAAATGTTCCATCCTTCGTTCGAGCATACTGTAATCGTCACTAATCTGATTGTCATCTGCCTTCAGCACTTCGTTCCATGGTCTCAGACACACTAAATGCCAGATGTTACTTGTTTTTTCCGGCTGTTCTTTCATCACACGTATAGCGCGTCCACGCATCTGGTTGCTTAACATAAATGAACCGACAAAGCTTGCAAGGATTAGGGAATTGATACAAGGAGAATCCCATCCTTCCCCTAACAACGATTTTGTACCGATCAAAACCTGCATATAGCCTTTTGAAAAAACAGCAGTTACCGCCCCTGTCAGAAAATGTGCATTTCCAACAGCTGTTACTTTAAGATAATCTGTTTCCGAAAGATTGCCGATCCTACTGAACGTAACTTTTCCACTTGTTCCAATCTCCTGTTCCAGCGCATCTTTTGCCTCCGCCGGAATAATCACAATCGTCCCGCAAAGTACACCAAAACGAATTTGTTTGTATTTCTTTTCATTTTCACGTCGGAGCATTTCAAAAAACGGGAGCACCCCTAGTGAGTTTACATCGTATTCTGTATTTCCAATTGTTTTTTCATATTCTTTCCGGATATAATCTGTCAAAACCAGCAGTCGCAGATTCTGACCGGATGTCTCGTATTCATGGAATACAATATCACGGATGCTGTTACATTTTCCCAGAGAATTCGTGAGCATTTTTTCCACTGCCGCACTTTTCGTCATGACAACTTTTTTCTTTTCTATCAGACCGTTAGATTTTAAATCAGCAATTAATAATTCACGATATCTCTTGTCACACAAATATGAATCCTCATCATCATACAAAAATCCCTGTAACAGACGTTCCATCCACTGTGCGTTCATGGATGGTAATTTTTTTGCCCCTAAAAGCCTTTGTAATCTGGACGGAAATGCAATATTTTTGCTCTGTAAATAAATCAACAATGATGCCAGATATGCCGGATTATCCAGTAGCAGGTCATCAGAGAGCTGCCCACTCAGCCCCTTATGGCTTCTCACATATGTAAGAAACTGTGTATCCTGCATGATTTTTTCTGTCATTGCTTTACTGCGTTCTTCAAAATGTCTGACTTCCTGCTCTTCCTCTTTTGTTGGATAGTTGAAGTAAACATAATCCTGATGTGGACAGAGGCTTCCCTCTTTTACGAGTTCCGGTATCGTAATTTCTTCATCAATCTCTCCACACATATTCATGTAACGTGTCCACATAGCCGGTGTGGAATCATACGGCGGTGTTGCTGTCAGCGCTATAATCTTAAGGTAATTCAACTGTTTTTTGAATTCTTCTAATGCTTTCCACCATTCACTTCGCAAGTGGTGGCATTCATCCAGACAGAGCACTTCGATTCCTGCCTCTTTCATCGTCTCGACCAGATCAAAACCGCTGTAATCTACTTCTTCTGTCTCCGTTTCCGCCAGGCACTCGTCTGTGCCTGTGCCACTCTCCTCACCTGCATCTTCCTGCATTCCCTGAAATCTTGTCATGGCACTGTGCAATGCCTGATATGTTGCCACAGTGATTGCCTTTGGCTGTTTTAAATTCTGTGAAAGATATTCTTCCCCTTTGATACCCTCACATAAAAAGGCTTCCTCTATCCTTGCAATCCACTGCTCTCTAATTGTAATAGATGGTGCTAAAATCAGTGCTTTTCCGTTCAGCCTGCGGATCATTTCAATTCCCAGGGTCGTTTTTCCGGAACCGGGTGCCGCAACAATATGTATTTTTCCATCTGATATGTACCTGTCAGCATGTTCCAAAACTCTTGCCTGATACTTTCTCCATGTTCCCTTAAATTCTAAAATACCTTCATAATTCATAACAATCCATTCTCCTCTGTTTATTCCACTGTTTCTATGCTCTGTAATTATTATATCCCACTGCCAATTACCTTACAAGAAAGATAACCAAATAATATTTAACATAGGTTGACCACATTGGTGCCTGACCCCAATGTGGTCTCATGCTTTTGAACATTTAAACCATTTTTATCTAAAATGATCTGTAATAAAAACTGTGAACACGCTTTATCCTCAAAGTCTTTTTTAAAAGCAGTTTGGTATTTAATCGTCAGCATCAAGATCCTCCATCAACTCTGAAACGGATGAAAATCCCTTACTTAAGCCAATCTTGTTTTTAGTATCTTTCATCGCCTGAATTGTTTCAGCATTAGGAACATCCATTGTAATTTTAAATGGGATTCCCTGCTCACGTACCGCCTGCTTTGCCGTCATCACAAAAAATGTTGACATATCCAGGCCCAAGTTATCCAATAGTTCTCTTAATTCATCCTTCAACGTAGAATCCATACGAAACGTAGCACTTGTCATTGACATATTGTTCAGCTCCTTTTCAAATACTAACAATAACATTATATTCTTTCATATAATTATTATACTGCGTTCACTGATTACCGTCAATACAACGTAATGCTATTTGTCAACGTATTTTAAAGACACTGTCTTTCCAGGGTCAATGTATTATCCTTCCCCCACTAGGTTGACCACATTGGTGCCTGACCCCAATGTGTTTTTCATAGGTGTTGCACAATCATAGATAGTCTTCTGTGCGTCTCAGCTGGGTATATGGCTTCTTATTCCGCAAATCGGACGATTCCTTCAGATCCACTTCTACGTAGAGAACCCCTTCTTCGTCACCGGCCTTACAGATTAGATTCCCATAAGCATCGGTTACCAAAGATTCACCGGCAAACTGCATGTCGTCCTCTGTGCCTACCCTATTGCACATAGCGATGGCTACAGAATTCTGAAACGCCTGTACCCTGATCTCCCACTCAAAAATCGTGAGTGGCTCTGCCTTTTCGTTAACGGTCGGCACAAGGATCAGGTCGGCCCCCATCAGCGCTTCTGTCCTGATACTCTCCGGATAATGCCGATCAAAGCAAACCACGATTCCTATCCTGCCTATGTCCGTATCGAACACATGGAATCCGTCATCGGATGGCGTATAGTAGTCCTGCTCGTAGAAATGCTCCGCCTGCGCGACATGTACCATCTTCTGGATACCAATGATCTCGCCTTCACGCAGATAAACATTTGGAACTGCCATGATATGATTTTCCCTGCAGGCTGCCTGAAATGCCTGTATAATCTCGCCGTCAAGTTCACAGGCATATCCTGAAACGTCCTGTCCGGGATATTGCGGGAAGAACTCTGTCAGTTGCACTTCTGGAAAAAGGATCAGGTCCGCACCATTTTCTGCTGCCTCTTTGATTGCTGAGATCCCGGCATTCAGATTTTCATTCACGCTTCCTTTATTTTTATTTTGGAATAAAGCAATTCTTGCCATAGTTTATTATCCTGTATATGTATCATCGACGTTGTTCTTAAAGTTCTGCTTTGCCAGCCACTCGCGCTCTTCATCATTCTCCGTAATATCGATCCGTTCAATCTTGAAGATCACAGGCCGTGTGCCAGCATTTTACTGCCCCATCCTTTTCTTTCGCTCTGTATTGGATATTGGCTCTTTTCCTTCCAACAACTCTCGCAACGTGATTGAGTAGCCTTCATCCGGTAAATCTCCCTCTGAGAGTTTTCCTTTTTTTATACCATTGTCTTTTGCAAATTGTTGAAGTTTTTGATCAAATGCCTCAATATCTGATTTTATTTCATCATAAACTTTCGGTGCAGCAGATTTGATAAAATCATCATACTCCTGATCCGACATCTTTGATTCATCGATATTTTTCTCTTTATACACGATATCCATAATCAATCGGAAAATATTTTCCTGACTTTTTCCTAAAACTGTCCTTGTGGAAAGTCGTTTCATACAATACTTCATATCCATATTGTCCATATTTTTTCGCATCATACTTTTCTTTGGTGTCTCACCTTTAACACCATGAATAGTATCAAACTGAATTCGCCGCCCGCACAATGGTTCAATAAATGAATTAGAATCTTTGTCTATTATAGGAGCATCCTTATCTTCCAAAAAGTACGCTGGTAATGCTACAAGAATTTCCTCTATCTTCTTTTCACACAAATTCTGAAGAAGATCCTGAATAAGCGAATCAATACTTCCCCTAGAAAAATCCTCTAATGTCGAAAGCGTTATCAAAGCATCCCTATATACATCAAAATACTCTTTATCCAAAGTTTGTTTTATACTACTTACGGTAAACTCTTTGCATGTATCCTTATTTTTAGCGCCAATATAATGGAAAATCTTGCATAAAAGTTTTCTGATATTTTGTTCTGCAATAAACAATCTTCCCTCACAACAAGCTTGGGCTACGGCATCTATATATGACCAATAACGATAATCTTTTTTATTAGAACCCCTGTCATCAAATTCTGCCCAATAATCACTTATCTTGAGTCCCTTCAGTTCTTTGTTTTTTACTGCCCCAATGACTTTATATATTCCAGCCGGATTATCAAGTTGATTGTTATCCAACGCTGCAATAAATTTACCTACAACCTGTCCTCTAGATTCATCATCATAAACAATTAGCGTGGGGTGAAATCCTGTATTCCCAGCTGCTGCATAAATGCTTTTCTGACCTGAACGCAATGCTTTCAAAACATCTGCTATCTCCTGACCATATCTGCAAGAAAAAGCTATAGACAGATGATCATCTGCAGGCACCCAATCTTCCAGACCATCAATCTCGGAATTGTATATTGCCTGATCCGGATCACCAATATGCATTACGCAACACTTGCTTGGATTAAAAATCTTATCCAATGCATCCCTTTGATTCTTATTACAATCTTGGTATTCATCAATGAAAACATACGAGAAACGCTTACAAAACAGATCAGTATATTCAGTAGTTAATGCTTCAATTGCCTCGTGTGTATATGTATATGCATCTTTATACCGAATCATCCCCTCGGTTTGCAATAGCTCATCAATGGCCTGAGTATATAATTTTGCAGAATCAGATGCTTTTCCTGCCATTGCCCGCCTTTGTTTTCCTACATACAATGCTCCACTTTTTAATTGAACATCCTTACAGAAATCAAACAGATTATCGTAATGACTATTTTCATATTGTTTCCGGAAGAAAAATAAAAGCTTATTGTATTTTCTCTGCTTTGCAATAATACTCAACAAGTGCTGTGTATAGATTTCATTATCAACCACCTGTATCGCTGTATTCGTAAGTTTCTTCAAATACGGGGTAACAACAAATCTGTCAATAAAAGACTGGATAGTCCCAACATAGTTTGGATATCCCATCAGTTTATCCGCGCAGTCCGAAAGCCTGGTCTTTATTTCATCTACTGCAACGTTTGTATGAGATAGAACACAAACACCTGCATTATTCTCTAACGGCATTCTATCATATAAAATCTTCAGTTTTGCAAGAAGAATCGTTGTTTTTCCGCTACCTGGACATGCTGCTACATCTTTCGATTCCCAACAACGAATCACTTCCCGTGCATCACTTGCAAATTGATGATTGTTCGAAAGCAAAAGAGCCTCAATATTGTTGATTTCCTGTTCGCTAACAACTATTGATTCCATCCGCTTCACACCTTTCTATACTTCTAACCCAACTGCATATCTGATTGCTTTTGCCAAATAGTTTATGTACGGATCGTTCTCTATGATCTCTTTCAATTTTATTCTTTCATCTTCAAGTATTCTGTACTGATACAAATCCAAATCAAACATATTTTCTTCAGTAAGATCATCAGTTTTTTCTACATATTTCCACTTTAACATTGATGCCAAACACTGAGCAACAATTGCCTTTAATCCACTCTTATTACTCTCATCAAGCATCAATTGAAAAATCTTATAGGCTTTTTCTTCATTAGAAAACTGTTTCCATTCACTTTGCTCTGTTTCAACCATTCTATTTTCGGACTGAATCTTATCCACAGTTAATGAATACTTGTCACTATTCTTTATCTTCTTTGCATAATGAATAGCCTTATGAAAATCCGAAGCCAAGGCGCTTAATGCCAGACAGTATTCTAGTGTCCATCTTGGCGCTATAAAACCTTTAATAGTATCAACAGAATAATAACTTTCCTTATCTCCTACTTTAGTTGTAGTCTCCATGAGCTTTTTGTCAAAACTTCCATCCTCTTTATATTCCGGACGTACATCACAGTCAGTAATAATAGCTACCGGAATACTAACACTGGAATGATCAGCTCTTGTGAGAATCCTCGAGTATCTTAAAAAGGCTGTGCTGCCCACATTCACTACGGAGACACCGTGTTTCTCTAAAGGTAATCCAATAATCTCTGCCAATGTGGGAATCAAAATATTCTCAGCATCCCCTTCAACCATGATTATACCTCTAGCAAAAAACAGATTTGCCTTAGAAGTATCTAAAAATCTTTGAAGGAAAAGATAGTCACCCTTTTCAAGGCCTGTTTTTCCATAAGATAAATCATATCCAACACCATTTTTCAACAAAACGATGTTTTTAAGATTTATCTTTGATGCCAGCATTGTGCTATGGGTAGAGACAATTATCTGGGCGCCTGATTCATTATATTCATTTTGCAAATAACTAATTAATCTCAGCTGCGCTTGCGGATGTAAATGTGCTTCTAATTCCTCTATTAACGCAAGTTTTAAACAGCCATTATCGTCATGTTTTAGTAATAATAATTCGGCTGCCATAAATAACAGATTCAATTCGCCCAAGCCGGGATGTGTTTCTGGAACAGTCAAAGATAAGCTCTCTAGGATGGCCTTCAGCTGATAATCTGACGTTTCAAATCGTGCATCACTCGTATTATCCGATTCATTAAATGCATCCAAAGTGCTCTTAATTGATCTCAGAATTACCTTTCCATCATCTTCGGAAAAATATTTCTCGACATTCTGATTTGCATCTTTTAATATATCAATCAGTTTATGACCGTCTTGTTTTGAGAAAATCGGATGACCTAATAATATTTGAGAAATTCTTGAGTTACGACCAGAGCTCATCTCACGTTCTGCATCACGGAGAGGTTTCAGATATACAGCTTTTAACAATTCTCTTGCTCTGCCATCCATAACAACTCCATCTACAGCATCGCCTATCCGCAACTCTGAGAATATTCTATTTTTCTCTTTCCAAGCCTTGTAATACAAATGCATTGAATAGATAATTTTATCTCCAACTTTACAAAAATCCAAATATTCAATAAAATTCTTTGCTTCATTGTTTGTGAAATCTTCAAGTAAGCATTCTATCCTAAACTCTGTAACTGATTGACCGTCGCTATCAATGAAGAAATCTTCATCTGTTGGCCGTATATACTCATTACTCTGGGTTAGCAGAACAAGCTTTATAGCATCAATTACAGCCGTCTTTCCAGAATCATTTTCACCAATCAATGCGTTTAAGCCTTTGTGAAAGGTAATTGATAAACCCGGTTCATTATCATTTGACTTGAATTTTCTAAAATTATAAAGCTTCAATTCAGATACTATCATTTTGCCAGTCTCCTTCCTTCAAATTTTCCACTGCATGAGCATCTCTTGCACAGCCTACTAACTGTGTCGTTTCTCCTAACTTTCCGGAGTCATCCCCATAGTTGTCGCACACTTGTCATCTCATGTTTTACCAGGGTCTGACACCTTATATCTTAAAAGTCCGCATCATCCCAATCGTCAAATAAAACAGACACATTACCAATTAGAGATAACAATTCATGACGCTCTTTTCTTTCGTCATTATCCTCTATCTCTTCGTGTAAGTCATCAATCCAATCAATAAGAGAATCATTCACGTTACCCTCACATAAATCCGCCAGATAATCATTTATAAGTGCATCATCAAATTCTAATGAATGCATTTCATTGAATAGTTTTAAAACACCACTATCACCATGGTCTTTATATAAATGAATTAGCAATTCTTTTACAGCTTCCTGTTCTAAAATCAACTGTTTATATAAACTTCTCCTTTGAGTAGACCAGAAAACCCTTGATGCATTTGAGTATGAATCAAGTTCGTAAGTATAAGTGCCTATCTCCCTAGCTTTTTCGTCAATGAGACTATAATAATAATTCGCAGTTTTTCCTAATTCGTTTATGTAATAACGCTTGAATGGTTCAAACTGAACCGCAGTACATAGTTCTTCAAAATCAAACTTTCCATTTTGTTTCTTCAAGAAACCGATAAATAATGATTTCAGTTTTTTACTATTATATCCAGGTACATAGTTCGCATATCGATAATTGTTATAATATTCACTAAATAATCCTAAGAGGCTCCTTCCATTTGCCGATATACATTTTCCTGAATATTCTTTTACATGCTTTTCCAGTTCATTGTGATTATGTTTTTTTAAGCACTCGGGAACTGTACTTTTATCCATAGGATTTGGGATAGATAAACACAGATAAATTTTCTGTAGACGTTCTATTCCCACTGCACCATTATAAAGAATCGAATTCAGCTCGTAGTCATTATAGAGGTTGCGCAATGCCATCGCTTTTCTCGCAGAATCATAAATGAACTCACCTGCGATTCCTAATTCGTGTGCCATATTAATACTTTTAAAATCCCATATTTCATTAATAAACACTCAATTCACCTTTATCCTTTTTTAAGAAAGTTTATTCTTTTTTATCTATACATCTTCATCATCTTCAAATTGATGTTTCCACACATCGTCAACTATCGGTCAGCTTCTTCAAGCTGTCTATCACCCGCCACGCAGAGGCTGTTGACTTGGATGACTACCGCACAGGTTGTGCGGCGAAAATAAATATTGCAATTTAATATAGCATTAAAAATTTATTGGCAGATGCCTAACCTCTTCTACCTTATATCACGTTCTAAACACAGTAACATCTTTTAATTTCAAGCGTTTTACTAATTCAACCAGGCGTTTCATGTCCTCATAGCTGTGATAACCTATACTCCACTTTGCATTACAATATTTATTTACCTCATCAAAATATGGATAATCGACCTCTGATAAGGAGTGGCCAATTACATATACTTCCTCTATCGCACTCAAGCCCTCAAAGAAAGCACTATGTTTCTTTATTATTTCACTGCATTTCTTTGTGGTTGACTCATCATACCAGGCTGCTTCTCTGGCAGCTGTTTCCATTGCAGATTCAAAGATGTATCTCTTATACGGATTTTTAAATTTAATGGGCTTCAGTTCTACTTTATCCCATTGTTCTTCTTCAAGGCCTGGAACATGTCCTAAAATGAGTTCATCCGGCTTACCTTTTTTACGATTTTTTCGACATCCATGTATATAGCACACCTTTTTCGCACCATACAAGTCTTCAATAAACTCTGTATAATTGAAAGAAAGCACTTTATAATTGCCATGTAATACAGAAAATGGTCTGCTTGTCCCCTCTACAGTCAAAGTCTTTATCCACTTTTTAAATCTCTGATTTAATTCTCTTGGAATATTGAATGTTGGGCCTATTGCAGTTTCGACAGCCGCAAAGAAATCAGCAGCTTGTGCATCCGGATCATATGCACCAAAATCATCAAGCCACATATCCAAGACGGTGGGATTTAAGAACATACTATAATTGAGTCTGCCAAGGGAATCCTCTAAATTTGACCACAAATCCCCCGGCACATCCAAATACGTCTCCATTTCATAACGGAGCGAACTGTTCTTTCCAATAGTCTTTTGAAAATCCCAGTAGGAAGATTTCACACCATGCATGATATCGAATCCATTTCCAATAATAACAAGTGAATGCTCCGGATTTTCGAATTTCAATTCCCCAAGCGATATTTTCTGGTATGGAAGAGACTTCAAAAGAATAGATAGTTTTCTTTCAGCCTCTTCCCATTTCTTTTGTGCCTCGGCTTCTTTTTTTGCTGCCTTTCTTGCTTTTCTGCATTCCGGACACCTTTTGGGCATTTCGTAATTCATCGATGTATAGAAATTTTGTTCTTTAGAAGAAAAATCAAATTCTTTGCCACATTCTTTACATATAATATTCATAGTATTTATTCCCCTACATAATATCGTTTTCTAGCTACAACCCCGGCAGTCCAGCATCCAACACATTTCACCTATAGAATATCATACTTCTTCAAAAGTTCAATCCGTCTCTTGCTGATTTTCATACTCTCTGCTGCCGCACCCCTTTTTATTCCTAATCACCTACTCCTCTAATTTTCTATTAATTTCCTCTATCCACCCGCTGTCATCACTCTCAAACAGTTTAATAAACTTTCCAAAATTACTGCTTCCAGTAACAGTATCATCCCCCTTTACATCACCTTTTATACTAAGCAAGGAATTAATTAACTCTGGATCAGGCAGTGCTCCAAGAGCACCTTTCCTATATTTTTCCATAATGTCCGTCGTATCTCTCACTCCCTGCTGTGCTGTAAAATCAGCAAGCGAATAAACATATACACCATCCTCATCCTTATGAACAAACCAAATCTGTTCCTTCCTGAACATTCTCTTGCAATCCATAAGATTAATATCATGAACTGTAAATATCATCTGTGCATTCGTATTCAATTCGTTATTAAACATCGCTACAATGGCTCTGGTAAGCTTAAAATGAATACTGCTATCCAATTCATCTACAACAAGAATTCTGCCTTGTTCAAGTGCCTCAATGACATAACTTGCAATAGCCGCAATCTTCTTTGTTCCTGTAGAATCAAATAACATACTTGGAACATGGACTCCCTTATATGTGGAAACCAGTCTGATTTGATCCATGATATTCTCAGGTATATCAAGCACCTTCTCTTCTGGTTTCTCGTCACCTTCTCCGGCTTTGACCTGAATCTTATCCATATCTACATATTCAAAGTTATCCATATATAAGTCCGCATTCTTTATGAACTCAACAACTTTCTGCTGCAACTGATTCTTATTCTTCATAAGTTCAATGGTATGTTTCATTGGTATATTATTCATATTGATAATATCAATTTTTTCTGCAAAACCAATAAGAATCTGCTTCATCTCATCTATGTAATCAAATTTACTTGTATCTATTAAATAGCATAACAAGTTGTTCTTTGATACAATAGGAATCATCGCCTGTACATCTTCATCAACGCACTCATATATATCTTCAACACTATCTTTTTTCAGCCAGCATACTTCTTTTTCATTGTTATAATGATCTTTAAAAATTTCTGAAAAAACTTTTGCAGCTGTTTCTTCTGACACGATTGGCAGCATACTGTACCTCTATTATCTACAATAATAATTCTACATTACTTATTAGATTTTAACAATAGATAATTTCAAAAACTCGTTTGTTTAATGTATAATTTCGTTATGAGACTTTTGGAGTTAAAACTGACGAATTACCGGAATTGCAGGGATTTAAGCCTTAATCTTAATTCCGGAAAAATTTTAATAATCGGAAAGAACGCTCAGGGAAAAACCAATATTTTAGAAAGCATTTACTTTCTCTCGGCTTTAAAATCCCCGCGTACCTCTAACAATATTGAAATAATCAATTTTAATGCAGAAGCAGCCGAAATTGAGGCTGAACTTGTTAAAGCAAACACTTCCGTTACACTTGATTACTCATATTCAAAAGAAAAGACCCGCATTTTAAAAGTTAACGGCGTCAAAACAACTCCAAAAAATTTCAAACAAGTTCTAAAAACCGTTCTTTTTTCAACAAATGATTTACTGCTTTTGCGGGGCAACCCGTCAGACAGAAGAGATTGGCTTGATAGGGCGATTTCTCAAATTTATCCGGCGTATGACGAAAGGCTTTCAAAATATGACAAAATCCGCATTCAAAAGAATAATTTCTTAAAAGAATTGATAAAAGGAGTTCCGCTTGATGAAACTTTGCTTGAGGTCTTGAACGAACAATTGACAATTACCGGAAGCAATATAATTTACTTGCGAATAAAGTTTTTGGCAGAAATAGAAAAGATAGCGCGCGAAAAACATCGTATTATCAGCGAAACAGAAGAATTAAAACTCGTATACGACTGTTCGTTTTTAGATGGCGAAACCGAGCTTGAAGAAATAGCAGAAAAGTTCAGGGGGGCGCTGGAGGAACGCAAAATTGAAGAAATGCGGCGCGCTCAATCCTGCGTCGGGCCTCACAGGGATGATATTTTATTTTACATAAACGAAAATGAGGCAACAAAATTTGCTTCACAAGGCCAGCAGAGGACGGTTGTTCTTGCGCTTAAGCTTTCGGAACTTGATATAATAACCGAAAAAACAGGTGATGAACCGGTTTTACTTCTTGATGATGTTTTGGCAGAACTTGATGATTTACGGCAAAATTACCTTCTAAAATCCATCACAAATGCAACTCAGGTTGTTATAACATCTGTTGATACGTTGCTTTTTGAAAACGAGTTTTTAAAAGGGGTTAAGATATACAAAATCGAAGACGGCCGGATTGTTGAAGAATTATAGTTAACGAATTTAATAAAAATAACACTAAAAAATCGGAACGACAGGATTTGAACCTGCGACCTCTACCACCCCAAGGTAGCACGCTACCAAGCTGCGCCACGTCCCGATATTTTCTTATCGGGACACGTCATGCTTGGCAGCTACGCTACCATTCCTCTCGAAAAACAATACTTAATTGTTTTTCTCGGCAGAGTGCCACGTCCCGATACCAATCTATTTAATTATCATTGCGCAGCTTGGGACTCATTTCATGAGTTACCGATACTCCGCGCGTTTCTAACGCAAACAATACTTAATTGTTTGCTTATTCGAGACTTGCAATTATGGCTCCTGCCACGTCCCGAGTTTTAAATCTATAAAAATATCGGGATGACAGGATTTGAACCTGCGGCCCCCGCGACCCGAACACGGTGCGCTACCAAGCTGCGCTACATCCCGACGATATTTTATATAGGAATTATTCAGTTTTCAAAATTGTTGTTATCTGGTGCGCTACCAACCTCTCAAAACAATACTTAATTGTTTTTTCGGCAGAGTGCTACATCCTGATATTACTTTTCATTACCAAAACTAAGTTTTAGCGGCAAAGAAAGTTATTTATACTGCAATTTTGATATTACCACCAAAATTTGTAATGTCAAATTATCTGTTTTTATTTTGTTTTGACTTCATTTCTTTAATATCGTTGCTTGAGCGTTCATATTTTTCAATAAGCAATTCTCTATCTCTTTCCGTCAAACTATTATGTAGCCCAACTTGATCCATGCACATTACAGAAGGCGGATCACATTGCCCAAACAATTTTTCAAGTCCCAAAATATACCCAACTTCGTTAAGCATTGTCTTATATACGTCATCGCTTGTAACAGGTCTTTTTTCTCTTGTTTTCGTGTAAATCTGGACACGCGCAGCATTAATGAAACCGTCTTCCATGTTTGTAAAGTAGCCTGTAGTTTCATGCCGTTTCGATCTGGTAATATAGTAAGGAGCCTGTTCATTTACAAATGAAACTTTTATCGGTGCGTTATTAGATGCAAATCTGGTTGTATAAAATCTAAACCTCAGCTTTCCGTTACTTGCCTGCGACCAGGCTTCAAAAGCTCTCTGAACAGCATTGCTAAACTCATTTTCTTCAATATAAACATCAACTGAAGTCATTCCCCAGCGAGGCATTGAATAGGCAAATACACTTCCAGCTGTTAATAACAAAATTCCCGCTAATAAAAATAGTTTTTTCATACTCCTATTATAGCATACATTTTATCTTTGGAAATAAAATTATCCTATTATAGGTATTGAATTTTACATTTGTTTAAATTATTCTAATTCCAAACACAGTTATGTTTACAGACGAGGGAGATTAGATGGTTATTTTAGAAGACTTGAAAGAAATTAATGATATAATAAAAGATTTAGCACTTTTTATAAGACAAGACGAAATAGTTCAGCCGGACTTTGCAGAGTACATTAAAACAATCGGTTTGAATTCTAATACTACCTCTGTACAATTTCAGGCGGCATGCTTCAATTATATCTTTGAAAGAAACCTCGGCACTGAAAGAAAATCTGTGTTTGACATATATCTGGAACGCAAAAGCAGCCTGTCAGAAACTGGCAAACAGATAATTGAAGAATTGAAAAAGTCCATTGCTTCTGTTTTTGAAGTTAAAAAAGTATTAAAAAACGGATTCAGTCTTTACAACATTGTAAACGAAAAAACTTATGAAGCACTTTCACTTGTAAAAATGACTTCCTTCCGCGGAATAGGTTCAGGCCAATTTGTTGTTGCAAGAATTTTCTACCACAATGACAAATCATACCTTTTGGAAATTTCCGGCGTTCTTTCCGCTTCAAGAAAAGACGAAGCTTACAGATATGCAGTCGCTAAAATCGTTCAAAACCCTGAATTGGTTTATCTTGACAATCCGGAAAAACAAAAAGAAATCGAGGAAGAAGTTTCAAACATTTACGATAAATTTGTCGAATTTTTCGGAACCGATGAAGTTATAACAACAAACAAATTCGCAGATGATTTAATCGGGCTTTTCAATGATTATTCAGAAACAGGCGAAAAGACTGATTTTCAAGACAAAATCCAGCTTCCGGAAGTCTATAACTTCTTTAATGTTAAAGAATTCAACAACAGCTACAATAACTTTCTTGAGAATTCTCTAGGCGGTTTTTCGTCACACGAAGAAACCTACGATGTCGGCATAATTTTTGATAAAGAACTTGGCATGTATGCTGTTCCTTTTTACGGAACCTTCAACAGAATTTTTGAGACGGAAGACGTTACGGAAGTCGGCAACTACGACAAATGTGTTGACTACTTCCTTTTGAACGACAAAATTTCAGCAAATATGATAAAAAAAGTTGCCTCAAAGCACGAAAATTTTATGGAAGTTTTAAATAAAATTTTGAAAAACAGCTACAAACTTGAAGACATCTTGCAGAAATACAAAAGCAGATATTTAGATGAAAAAATATTTTCATCAACAACCGTTTTATACAAATCAAAAGCGTTTTCACAAACCCTGGGCATAATTGAAGAAACCGAAGAAAAACCGAAACTTGATACAACAAACATTGACATTTCAAAAATCGGTAGAAACGACCCTTGCCCTTGCGGAAGCGGCAAGAAATTCAAAAAATGCTGCGGCGCGAATTTGTAATTTAATGCCGGTCATAAAATTGAAAAACGTAAGAAGCGGGTGACTAAAAAGTCTAAATCATTGTGTCATTGCGAGGACGAACGTCAGTGAGGACGTGGCAATCCAGAACGCATATTGGGTTAAAACCAGACTTTTTATTCACCCGCTTCTTATAATGAAAAATCAAAAAGCTCATCTATTTCGACCTCCAAGGCTTCTGAAATCAATTTTAATTTCCAAAGAGTAGGATTAGCGTTTCCACGCTCTATTGCCCCAAGATAAATTTCGCTCATTCCTGTTTTCTCTGCCAATTTCTGTTGGGAAAACCCTTGGATTTTAAGTAAGTATGCAATTTTTACACCTAGCTTTCTTATATCGTCTATTTTATTCATATAGTCTGTTTTATTTAAATTCAATGTATTTTATTATGACTAATATAAACAATGTAAATACAAAAGTCGACCGCCAATTGGCACTCTTGAAAGAATTTAATTAATAATCGTTTTTATGTTACTATATTCAAGTAACAGTTAATAAGGAGAGAAAAAGATGGCAGATGCAAAAATTTTGGCAACTATCGAAAGAAGCGACACTGAACAACTACAGATTTCTGTAAGCGAATATAAAGGAAGAAGCTACCTGAATATGAGAATATTCTACACAACTGACGAAGGCGCAACCTGGCTTCCGACTAAAAAAGGCGTAACTTTTGCTCCTGACCAGCTTGATTTGCTTGAAGAAGCGATTCAGGAAGCAAGAAAAGAATTTATGGAAGAATAAAAAATTCATTGTGAAAAGTGAGGTGTGAAGAGATTTATGAAGGAAGAAAACCCGCAAAATTTAAAGCTTTTTGAAGAAGACTCTTCACCCTCAAACTTTCACAATTCGCCGAAATATGCGCTTGCACTTGTAAATATCACAGGCCTTGGCGTAAAAACTTTCAGTTATCTGATTCCTGATGAAATGAAAGCCAAACTCCAAATAGGTCAGGCGATTTTAGTGCCTTTCGGACGCCAGGGGCTTATTAATGCCTTCTGCGTGGGTTTTTCTAATTATTTACCCGGGGATTTTAAAGTAAAAAAAATCAGCAGAATTCTTGACGAAACCCCGCTTTTTTCAATTGATTATCTGAAACTTCTCGAATGGGTTGCAAATTATTACTGCTGTGATTTGGTAACTGTTTTGAACGCGGCAATTCCCATGAAGTTGATTGAAAAAGCTTCAAAAACCGAACTTGCGGTTGAATTTGCAAGTTTTGAGGGCGCAACAAAACGTCAGGTGGAAGTCTTGGAACTTTTGAAAACCTCCGGCAAAATGCCTTTAATAATGTTTGAAAAAATGGCAAAAACAACACGCACAACCGTCAAAAAGCTTGAAGCGCTCGGCTGTTTAAAACTTACAGAAGAAAACATTTACCGCAACCCGCTCGACATTCTAAAAATTAGTGAAAAAGAACCGTTATTTGAACTTTCAGGCGAGCAAAGAGCAGTTTACGAGGGAATTAGAGCAAAGATTAACCCCTCACCCCAGCCCTCTCCCGCAAGGGGAGAGGGAGAGTTTGACGAAAATTCGTCAGAGATATCTACGTGCGTAGCACCTGAAAGAAGCGAATGCAAAGCCCGGCATTTTTATACTGAAAAAAGTCTTGAATATTCAAAAGAATTACGAAAAAACATGACTGATGTCGAAAATATTTTATGGTACTATTTGTGCAACAAACAATTAGGCGGCTATAAATTCAGACGTCAGGAAGCGATTGATAATTATATTGCCGATTTTGTCTGTTATGAAAGAAAACTGATAATAGAGCTTGACGGCGGACAACATAACGAACAAAAAAACATCCAAAAAGACAAAAATCGTCAGAAATACCTTGAAGATAAGGGTTTTACAGTTTTACGTTTTTGGAATAATGATGTAATTGAAAATATAGAATCGGTACTAAATAAAATCTACGAAACAATTTTAGAAACCCCCAAAAACAAAGATATCCCTGATAAAAACTCTTCGCATGCTCCCTCTCCCCCTGCGGGAGAGGGCTGGGGTGAGGGGTCAACACCTCCAACAATTCTTCTTCATGGAGTAACAGCCTCCGGAAAAACCGAAGTTTATTTCAAACTCATAAAAGACTGCATTGATGCAGGCAAAAATGTGCTTTTTCTTGCGCCCGAAATCGCGCTTGCGTCTCAATTAACCAAACGTCTGGCAAAAAAATTCGGAACCGAAGATGTCGCAATCTGGCACAGTAGTATTTCTGACGGCGAACGCTATGATGTTTGGCAAAAGCTATACAAAAACGAAATCAAAATCCTTGCCGGCGCCCGTTCTGCGGTTTTTGCACCTCTCAAAAATATCGGCTTGATAATCATCGACGAGGAGCATGAAAGCGCTTACAAACAAACCTCGCCCGCGCCAAGATATGACGCAAAAGTTGTGGCGCAAAAGTTATCAGAATTTCACAACTGTCCTCTTCTTTTAGGCTCAGCAACGCCTGATATTTCATCTTACTACCGCGCAGTGAACACTAAAAATCTTTTTGGGGTAAGGCGAGCCGACTCGCTCACGGTGTCGTCGTCGAGCTGGAAGGGCGGCGGCAACGACGGATTGAGGATTTCGAGCTGCTGGCAAAGCACTTCGACGCCGCCCGAGATGAGGTGTTCGTTCTTGGTGCCTTCGGGGCGAGCACGCACAACGCCGACCACGGCGAGGCAGAACTCGTTGCGCACCTTGTCGGCCGTAGCGAACACTTCGGGACGGTCCGGATCGCAAACCACCTGCACGAGGCCTTCACGGTCGCGCAAGTCAATGAAAATCACGCCGCCGTGGTCGCGACGACGATGAGCCCACCCATAGAGGGTGACGGTCTGGCCGATGAGTTTTTCGTCGACCAAGCCACTGTATGTGGTACGCATAATTGCTCCGGTTTCCTGTTTTTCTTTGTTTCGGCCCGAGTCGGGCCGTGCCGCACAACAAAAAGCACGGCCTTCTGATTACACAATGAGGCAATATTTTAATGCCTCTATGCTTTCTTTGCGCGGCCTTGAGCCTGTCGCTGTTGCCGAATATGAACGACGAACGGAAGCAATCTTGCACAAAGCGCAACGCCGAGAAACAAGTTTGCACCCATCCATAGGCAGAACTGCCTACAATGCAAGGAACTCCGAACAGGCGAGTGAGCCGTTACATCCACATAAAGAGAATTTCTATGCAGCTTGATCGTTCTATCTTCAAGGCCTACGACATCCGCGGCATCGTCGGAAAAACGCTGACCGAAGACGTTGTGCGCGGCGTCGGCGAAGTGCTCGGCACCTGGGCCGCTCGCAAGGGCATCCAAACCATGTGCGTGGGCCGCGACGGTCGCCTTTCCGGACCGTCCCTGTCGACTGCTCTCATGCAGGGTATCGTGTCTGCGGGCGTCAACGTCAAGGACATCGGCATGCAGCCCACGCCGGTGCTCTATTTCGCTACGCACCATTTCGGCTGCGGCTCCGGCGTTGCTGTGACCGGTTCGCACAATCCGTCGGAATACAACGGACTGAAAATGATGTTGGGCGGCCTGACGTTGTTCGGACATGAAATTGCCGCGATTGCCGACGCCATAGAAGCCGGCGACGTGATCAAGGCCGAAGTGCCGGGCACGATCGAAACGGTCGACGTGACGCCCGCCTATCTTGAAAAAATTTGCGGCAACGTGAAGCTTGCTCGCCGCATGAAGGTTGCCGTTGACTGCGGTAACGGCGTGGCAGGCCCGCTTGCCGCACGCCTCTTTGAGGGACTCGGTGCGGACATCGAGCCGCTTTATTTCGAAATCGACGGCAACTTCCCGCATCACCATCCCGATCCGAGTAAGCCCGCCAACCTCAACGATCTGATTCGCGCAGTGCAGGCCGGCGACGCGGAGCTTGGTCTTGCCTTTGACGGCGATGCCGACCGTCTGGGCGTCGTGACCCGCTCGGGCAATATCATCTATCCTGATCGTCAGATGATGCTTTTTGCCGAAGACATCCTCAAGCACCATCCTGGCGCTCAGATCATTTACGACGTCAAGTGCACGCGCGCTCTGGTGCCCTGGATTCGAGAACGAGGCGGCGTTCCTACGATCAGCGCAACGGGTCATTCGCTTGTGAAAGCTCGATTGCGCGAAACGGGAGCTCCGTTTGCGGGTGAAATGAGCGGTCATTTGTTCTTTAACGACGGCCGTTGGCCAGGTTTTGACGATGGACTCTATGCCGCTGCACGTCTGCTTGAAATCGTCAGCCGCAGCGACAATCCTTCGGCCGTACTCGATGCGTTGCCCACGGCCGTCAACACGCCCGAACTGCATATCGAATTTTCCAAGGAAGGCGAAAACAAGGCGTTTATTGAAAAGCTGCGTCAGGCAGCAAAGTTTGACGACGCCGAAGACGTGATTCTGATCGATGGTCTGCGTGTGGAATTCAAGGATGGCTTTGCTCTGGCCCGTTCGTCCAACACCACTCCTGTGGCGGTGATTCGCGTGGAAGGCGACACGCCTGAAGCGCTTGAGCGTATCAAGGAGCGTTTCGCCGCGTTCATCCTCTCAGTGGATCCGACGGTGAAGCTGCCGTTCTGATGACGGTTAACTGACAACGCAAAAACGGCGCAAAGACCCAAAGTCAATGCGCCGTTTTTATCGTTGCCGGAAAGCGCGTTAAAGCGGCTGCCCGAGAGCAAACACCAAACCGTTGGCTCCTTCAAACGTTTTTCCGGGAGCAAAGGCGGTGACCTGTCGCTTGACGTACATTTCGGGCCAGGGACCGAATTGCGCGCCGAGTCCCTTAAGAATAGCCACTCCGGTGGGGGTCACCGTTTCGCCCGTACCGTTGTAGGGGCGTACGGCTACACCTTCGAGCTGAGCTAAAGTAGCAGGTGCCGGATTGGGGACTGCACCGTGCGCGCAACGCACCGTACCGTCGGCCAGCGGCAAGGGAGAGGCTACAAAAGCCGTCGGATTGATCGACGTGAACATTTCGGCAATCAGGCCCACCGCCAGAATATTGGTCATTCGGCCCACTTCGTGAAAGTGCACCGATTCAAGCGGACTGTTGTGTACGCGGGCTTCGGCTGTGGCCACGTTGTGCCAAATGCGGCGGGCGACTTCGAAAGCGGCTTCCGACAGGTTCGAGGCCGAGGCGTAGTAATGAAGAATGTCGCCAGGAGTGCGATGCACATGTCCTTCGGCAGGAGTCTCGAAACGCGCTGTCACGCCGCCGATGCCGTTGACGGAAACGGGCTCGACCTCAAGTGAGGCCTGCGCTTTGGGAAAGTGCAATTTCAGAAATTCGTCGGCGCTTGAAAAAAGACCTATGCCGCCAACGGTAAAAAGACCGGCAAGAAGGCTGGCCGCGTTCAGACCGGCGTGTATGCGTACCGTCAGAACGGGGCGGCTCAGTACAGTAGTGCTAAGAGGCATTGTCAGTTTTTCGGAGGATAAATGGCGTTAAGAATGCGAGCGGCTGCGCAGGCTGCGCCGTAGCCGTTGTCGATGTTCATGACGGCAAGGCCGGGAGCGCAGGAAGAGAGCATACTGCTTAAGGCCGCGTGACCTCCCTCGGCAACGCCGTACCCCACGGAGGTGGGAACCGCAATGAGCGGACGGCTCGTCAAACCGCCCAGGACGCTGGCAAGTGCCGCGTCGAGCCCCGCAGCCACCACAACTACGTCAGCCTTGTTGATCTCGTCGATTACGCTTTGGATGCGCCACAAGCCGGCCACGCCGCAGTCTTCGAATCGCTCGCACGTCCAGCCCAGATAGGTTAGGGTGCGCGAGACTTCGCGCGCGACGGCGCCGTCGGCAGTGCCCGCCGAAACGATCGCAGCACGGCCCTCGGGGCGTTGCGGCATCCGAGCGTTCCACGCTGTGCGGCTGAGCGCGTCGTAGTCGTAGGCGCGGGTGATTTCTTCTTCAAAAGAATAGAAGACGTCTTGCGATAGGCGCGTAAAGAGAATCGGAGTGTTCTTTTCTTGGGCAAACCGCTGCAACAGCGTGTGCAGCGCGCGGCGGGGCTTGCCTTCGCAAAAGACTGCCTCGGGCAGGCCGATGCGCTTAGGTCGATCGGTGTCGAATCGAATGCAGGGCGTACTCTTTTCTGTCATGGCACAAAGGCGGAGAAATTTCTTTTCCGAAAGAATAGCCCGTGCGGACTTTGGAGAAGTCTCGGCACGGGCCGAAAAAGAGGATCTGGCAATAAACTGCGAGGCCGTGTTACTCGACGCGCGGCACCGTGAGGCTGCCTTCGGGCATCAGAATGATCGAAGGCTTGTCACCTACATATTGCTTGGCGATTTCAAGCGCTTCCTCGACGGTGTCGACGGCGCCCGTAAAGAGCATGTCCTTGGCAAGCTGACGATCGAGACGTGTCACGAGGATGTAACGGGCGTGCGAGATCGGGCGCGTGATGGCAAAAGCCTTGTTGGCGCCGATGCGGAAGTTGGCTTCGAGTTCGGCCTTGATGGCTTCTGGAGTCTTCAGACGGCGGAAGGTCTCTTCGAGCACCTTGGAACCCGAGCCTTCCTCGCAGTCGGCCAAAAGAACCACTACGCCGCCTTCGCGAACGGCGCACATGGCGTTGTCCATCGTCTTTTGCATCTGATAGACGTTGATGTCCTTCGGGAAGCCGCCGCAGGAGGCGATTACGAGGTCGGCGAGCTTCGGGATCACGCACCCGTAGACTTCATCGACGAATTTGCAGGCTTCCTTGTGAGCGGCGATGTAGTCGCCCGCGAACATGCGCAGGAATTCGTGCTTGGCATTGAGAATGGCGTTGAAGAGGAACAGCGAACGACCCTTGGCAAAGAGCGCGACGCCTTCCATCTGGTCTTCATAGCAAGGATTGCCGACAGTGCGGCCGAGTCCGGCATTCTTGTCGAGCATGAAGCTGTGATTGACGCGCACCGTTTCCATTGCGGCGCAACCCGGCAAAATGGCCTTGCGGCCGCCGCCGTAGCCCGAGAAGTAGTGGTGCACGATGGTGCCCGTCAGAATGACGTGATCGACGTGGCACAGATGCTTGTTGATCCACACGGGAGTGCCGCGGCTCGTCGTGCCGAAGTATTCGAAGTCTTCGTCCTTGGTGGCGGTGCTGTTGTACATCTTCAGGCGCGAGGAGACTTCTTCGCCTACGGCTTCGACCATTTCCTCATGCGTCATGTCGCGGTGCGTGCCCAGAGAGAAGACGATGTGCATGTCTTCGTCCTTGACGCCGAGCTTGTTGAATTCATTGACGAGCACCGGCATGAAGTCGTAGCTGTTTGCCACGCGCGTCGGATCGTTGCAGATGAAGGCCACCGTATCGCCCGGCTTGATGATCTTGTCGATAGGTTCACATCCGATCGGGTTGTAGATAGCATCAAGCACGCCTTGCTTGATGTCGCTCATCGGCGTGAATTCTTCGGTGCGGACTTCCTTGATGACAAGGCTTTCGTCAATGGAAAACTCTTTGCGGCCGCGGCCGTAGGCAAAGTCGTAGGTCTTCATTTTCAGAATCAGTAAAACGAAATAAATTTCAGCGCCGGTGCTTTCCAAGCATGCGCTAACAAATCAGGAGATTATAGGAATGAACGACAAAAAGACGCCGTAACTTTTGGGCGCCTCTTTGCACAAATCAAAAGCCGGCAGCAAACTTACGCGGCGTTGTCTTCTGCAAACAGATCCAGGAGCTTGCGGGTGGTTTGCACATCAAGCTGGCCCGGAGCCGACGACTTCACAACGCTTGCGAAGATGGCGCAGGAGCCGAAGGCGGCGGCACCCACGCGCGTGACGGCCCCGGTCTTACCCATGCACATGGCAATAAGCGGCTGCGGGGCGTTGAACTCGGCGCGAATGACAGAAACTTCTTCGATAAAGCGGGCGATGTCGATGCCTTTGTCGGGCATGGCAACGATCTTGAGCACATCGGCTCCTGTGTAGGACATCTGTTCAAGCTTGCCGAAATAACCCAGTTCTTCATCGTATTCACCCGGCACAAAGCTGTGCCAGCTCACGATGGATACAATGCCGGCCTTGCGCGCCGCTTCAACCAAAAACTCAGCGCGACCGCGATCGAATTCGATGTCAACAGCATCAAACAGTTTTGAATCAATAGCAGCCAACACCTTCTTTCGCCAAGTTGTACTCGACATCGGTTCGGTGCGTACGCCGCCCTCGGATTGACTGCGGAATGTGTAGATGACGGGTTTGGTGACGACGGCTTTCATGGCGGCGACAGCTTCCTGCCACGTGGTGTCATCAGCAAAGTAGTCGGCGCGCCACTCGATGATGTCTGCGTCGGAGGCTTCGATCGCCTTGGCCTGCTCGATCATTTCTTCGGCCGTCGCGGCGCAGACGCTTGAGATGATCTTGACGGGAGCGCGGCCCAAAACGACGTTGCCGATATGCGCCTCTTGAACGGCTTCGAAGGAGGGAGAACGGAAGGCCATGGGAAAAACCTCAGAAGAATATGAACGATGCGACAAAGTGTAATTCTTTGTTCGGCGTAAGATAAGCGCTTGGCACCGGAACTTTCAGAAAAAAGGTGTCAAAGAAAATAACAACAGAGTTTAGGGAGTAAATCATGACCGGACTCGGAATCATGATGATTGCCATCGTGGCGTTGGCTGTGGGTTATTTCGGTTACGCGCGTTGGCTTGAAAAGACGTGGGGCATTGATCCGAACCGCCCGACGCCGGCCGTTGAGAAAAACGACGGCAAAGACTTTTCGCCGGCTTCCCGCTGGACGGTGTTTGCGCATCAGTTCACATCAATTACGGGGGCGGGCCCTGTCACCGGCCCCATCATTGCAGCGATGTTCGGCTGGGCGCCTGCGCTGCTGTGGATGATTGTCGGCGGCATCTTCTTCGGGGCCGTCCAGGACTTCACGGCGCTTTACGCGTCCGTCAAAAACGGCGGCAAGTCCGTCGGCATGATCATTGAATCCTACGTGGGCCGCACGGGCCGTCAGCTCTTCTTGCTTTTCTGCTGGCTCTTCACGCTTTTGGTGATCGCTGCTTTCTGTGACATGGTGGCCAATACCTTCAACGGTTTTGCCAAAGACGGCTCGCAGATCATGCCCAATGCGGCTGCTGCCTCGATTTCGTTGCTCTACATGTTCGTGGCTGTTGGCTTCGGGCTGTATCTCAAGTACTGTAAGCCGAGCTCCGGTGTGCAGCTTGGCGTGGGCATCGTGCTTATGGTCGTCATGGTGACGGCGGGCATCTATTTCCCGGTCTACGCCGATGCCGTGACGTGGCGCTACGTGGTGTTTGCCTACCTCTTTGCCGCTTCCGTCATGCCGATGTGGCTTTTGAAGCAACCGCGTGACTATCTGTCGATGTTTCTTCTGATCGGCATGATTATCGCGGCCGTAATCGGCGTTTGCATTCAGAATCCGACGCTCAACATGCCTGCTTTTGCCGGATTCACCGTCAAAGGGCTTAATCTTTTCAGAAAAAAACAGCCATGCAGAATCTGTTGCATGGCTGAGCCTTTATCAATTAATCTTCGTCTGCTGAAGTATTATCAACAATCTTAATCTTTCCTTCGTATAATTCCTTAACTGCAACAGATAATGGTTTCATATCTTCTGCATTATCAATGAGCTCTTTACCCATGAAAATCTTTCTTCTGTCTTCCGGAGTCTTCTTAGGTGCTCTGTCCTTACCGTCTTTATCAGGAATTGTAATCTTGTCATACTTTTCCTCAAGATATCTTGCATCTATAATCTGCTTTGCTCTCTCTGCTGTCGCCTTGACAATTGAGTAGCGGCTCTGTACTACTGCCTGTTCTCCTTCTTCTGCTCTGCTGTTTACAGCTTCCATTAATTCTGAATATGATGGATGTAACATATATAACTCTCCTTAAATTAATATTTTTTTAAATCTTGTCTTATCTGGTTAATTACCTTAATGTTATCAGCATTGTCCGCACTGCACTCTGCAAGTACATCTTCTTTTCTGTGCGTAATATCATCAATACATACAGCACATTCTTTAACTGTATCATTGATAACTATATAATCATATTTTTCAACACCTTCTGATTCTTTGGCAGCTTTTCTTAATCTTGCAATTATTGTCTCTTCATCTTCTGTTCCTCTGCCTCTGAGTCTCTTCTCAAGTTCATCGGCATCAGGTGGTGTTATGAAAACAAGAACTGCCTCAGGAAATATCTTCTTAACATTAAGTGCACCAACACTTTCTATCTCAAGAATCACATTCCTGTTTGCTTTTATCTGCTCCTCAACATAATCTCTTGGAGTTCCGTAATAATTATTAACATACTGGGCATGTTCAAGGAATCTGCCCCTGCTAATCATATCTTCAAACTCCTCTTTTGTCTTGAAGAAATATTCTCTGCCATCCTGCTCGCCTTCTCTCGGCTTCCTTGTAGTTGCAGATATTGATAAAGAATAATTATCATGCTCTTTTAAAAGTTCTTTTATCACTGTGCCTTTACCTGCTCCGGAAAATCCTGAAACAACAAGCAGTGTGCCTTGATTATTCATAATCAGCCTCTTTTCTGTCAAAAATATGTACGAATAATTATATCTGAATTTTGAAAAACAATCAAGTTATTTATCAATATTAATTATTCTATATTCTGTATCTGCTCACGCACTTTCTCTATAAGTGTCTTTAAATCTATAGCAGCATTAGAAATCTCTATATCATTTGCCTTTGACAAAATCGTATTAGACTCCCTGTTCATCTCCTGTGCAATAAAGTCCATCTTTCTTCCTATGCCGCCGGTCTCCTCAAGGCACTTACGTGCATGTGAAATATGACTTCTTAATCTTACTGTCTCTTCATCAACGCATATCTTGTCTGCATATATAATAACTTCTGTTGCTATTCTTGATTCATCTATCTGTGTATCACCAAGAAGCTGTGTAACTTTATTTTCAAGCTTGCTTCTGTATTCTTTCATAATCTGTGGACTTCTGCTCTCAATAAAATCAACAAGTTCTTCCATATGGTTAAGTTTATCCTGCAAATCATTTTTAAGATTTGTTCCCTCAAGAATTCTTGTCTGTTCAAACTGCGAGCAGGCATTTTCCAAAGCTTTACTTATAAATGCCCACAACTCTTCCTCATCTTCCGTCTCTTCCTGCATAGTAATAACTTCAGGATATCTTGAAAGTGAAGTTATTGTTATGTCATTCTGTTTGCCGAACTGTTCAGCCATGCTGTCAAGTATATTCATATACTCAGCCGCAAGATCACTGTTATATTTCAAATGAACATTACTGTCAGCTGTATCTTCATATGAAATAAAAATATCTATCTTACCTCTCTGTGCATATTTTTTAAGCACTTCTCTCATACGTGCTTCAAAAATATTCAGCTTTTTAGGCATCTTTATTCCAGCCTCAAGATATCTGTGATTTACAGACTTCATTTCAATTGTTATTGTTCTTGTTCCCTCGCTTTGCTCACATCTGCCAAAACCGGTCATACTTTTTATCATTGTGTCAGCCATACCTTTCCGCTATGATAATATATTTAATCATCAAAATCACTTATCAGCTAATTATATCAATAATATAGCAAAAGTACAAGACACAAGTTCATTTTTATGCTAAAATAAGCAAGAAAACAAAGGGAAAATCCTCTCCTCACCACTGGGTTCGGATTTTTCCTTCGGAAAAACAAGGAGGATTTTATGGCACTTGATGGTATTGTCATTTCTAATATAAAACATGAACTAAACAAAAAGCTCATCGGAGGAAGATTATATAAAATTGCACAGCCGGAAGCTGATGAACTTCTTCTTACAATAAAAACGCAAAACGGCCAGTACAGACTTGTAATTTCTGCTAATGCAAGTCTTCCGCTTATATATCTTACCGATGATAATAAGCCAAGTCCGATGACTGCCCCTAATTTCTGCATGCTTTTAAGGAAGCATCTCGGAAACGGACGTATTATAGGCATCACGCAGCCCGGTCTTGAGAGAATTCTTGACATTGAGATTGAACACCTGAATGAAATGGGGGATGTATGCCGCAAACATCTTATAACAGAATTCATGGGCAAACACAGCAATATAATATTCTGCGACGGCGACACAATCCTTGACAGTATCAAGCGTGTTTCATCACAGATGAGTTCTGTAAGAGAAGTTCTTCCGGGACGAAAATATTTTATTCCCAATACATCAGATAAGAAAAATCCACTGAATACGAATTATGACGAATTTAAAAACACAGCACTTACACGCCCTGTGAGCACATCAAAAGCAATTTATTCATCATATACGGGTATCAGTCCTGTCGCTGCAGAAGAAATATGTTTTGAAGCTTCAATCAATTCTGACAAGCCTGCGAACTGTCTTGAGGAAAATGAAAGTCTTCACTTGTTCAACATTTTCAGCAATATAATGGATAATATTAAAAATAATATTTTCACTCCAAATATTGTATACATCGGAGATGAACCAAAAGAATTCTCATCAATTCCGCTTGAAATGTTTGATAAGTGTACAAAATATGATTCTGTCAGCACTCTTTTAAGAGATTTTTACTCCAAAAAAGATGCTGTAACACGAATCCGCCAGAAATCATCTGATTTAAGGAAAATAGTTTCAACGGCACTTGAACGCTCCGTTAAAAAAGCCGACATACAGGAAAAGCAGTTAAAAGATACTGAAAAACGTGATAAATACCGTGTTTACGGAGAGCTTATAAACACATACGGCTATAATATTCCGGAAGGCAGTAAGGAATTCAAAGCTCTTAATTATTATACTAACGAGGAAATCACAATTCCTCTTGACCCAACACTCACACCACGCGAAAATTCAGTAAAATATTTTAATAAATATAATAAACTGAAACGTACTTTTGAAGCCGAAAGTGTACAGATAAAAGAAACCCGTGCCGAAATAGCACATCTTGAATCAGTCGCCTCATCACTTGACATTGCTGTATCTGAGGACGATCTTGCACAGGTCAAGGAAGAATTAATTGAGTCAGGATATATACATCGTCATCAGACACCATCAAAGAAAATTAAAATTGTAAGCAAACCGCTTCACTTCATGTCATCCGACGGTTTCGACATATATGTAGGCAAAAATAATTTCCAGAATGATGAGCTTACTTTCAAATTTGCAAACGGCAGCGACTGGTGGTTTCATGCAAAAAATATGGCAGGCTCACATGTCATATTAAAAACTGACGGCAAAGAAATTCCTGACCGTACCTTTGAAGAAGCAGCCGCACTCGCAGCACATTTTTCAAAAGGACACAGCCAGGATAAAGTTGAAGTTGATTATGTTTTAAAGAAAGAAGTTAAAAAACCTGCCGGTTCAAAGCCCGGTTTTGTTGTATACTATACAAACTACTCAATGATAGCATCAACTTTTATAGACGAGATAAAGCAATGCTGATGATGCTATAACATCAATCACGCCGCATCCTGCATAAATTGCAGATATGCCGCCAAAACCAAGAATTAATATAGCAGCTATACTGATAATTGCATAACCGATTGTGATTATCAGTATATTTTTTAATTCAAAAAACTTTTTCTGTGCACATATTATACATAATACTGCCAGAATTGTAATAAAAAATATATCCAGAACAAAACATATCATATATGCTGCCCCTGCTCTGTCTGTCATATCACACACATTTTCATTATATGAAAGTGTTCCGAATATTGCGGGTGGATTCATCCAGAAAACAACGCATCTTATAAGAGCGGCAGCTGTAAAAACAGCTCCCATTATCACAGCAAATATTCTTTTCAAATGAATTCTAAGCACTCCCATTATAAAAAGCGTTATAACTGAAGCCACAAAAACAATAAGCCACTTTGGCATTGAAAAAAGGAACTTATCACCAAAATAATAATCTTTTAAAATATCATAAAGCTGCCCTGACACATCACTGTAACCCGAAGCAATTCTTATTGCCCATTCTCTTGCTACATCAAATATTAATGATGTAAAAAACAATGGTATTATAAGAAGCCATCCAAGATTACTCTCAGCCTTGTAAATGGCCATCTTTGGTATTCCACTTGACTTTACAATTGCTGACGCAAGCAGACTCACAAGTATAAGCAATATTCCTGCTATAAGAACATGAAGTTTTATAAGTCTTACAGCCGTAAACTGTGTATCAAACTCTCCAAGATAAATTTTTGCAAACACTTTATGCATAAATTTATTTTTTTCAAGAACGTATGCAAGTATAAGATATACTCCTGTTACAACATCAAAAATTATAGCCGTATTAAGACATATATCCGTTCCCTTAATGCGAAAAAACACACCTGCAAATCCAACTATTGTTGTAAACAATGCAATTCCGAATATTATCTGATATATGGCATTCATTCCCTTATAATATACAAGATTATATACAGAAACAGCTGAAGCATCAGATATAACGCCACCATTATTCAGGTCTTTTATTATTTTTGTAAAAACAGTACTTCCCGCACCAAATATTAAAATTAGTGCCAGTGCAGCCATAAGTACGGCTAAACTGACAACTTTGATAAGAACAATTTGATTCTTCTTCATTTTCATGACATCCTAAACTGTTACTTTTCTAAAATTCTTCTTGCCTTTTTTAACAACTACGCCATCTTCAAATAATTCCATAGCGAATACTGCATCAATAGCTGATACTTTTTCACCATTAACGCTTACGCCGCCCTGCTCAACAGCTCTTCTTGCTTCTGATCTTGAAGACGCAAGTCCTGCCTGATGAACAATTGAAATAATATCGATATTTCCATCTTTAAAAGATTCTTTTGAAATTACAGCTGAAGGCATATTCTGTGCATCTCCGCCAGTAAATATAGAACGTGCAGTCTCTTCTGCCTTCTTTGCTTCTTCTTCGCCATGAACAAGCTTAGTAAGCTCATATGCAAGAATTTCTTTTGCTTTGTTAAGCTGTGCACCTTCCCAGCTGTCCATCTTTTCAATCTCTTCAAGTGGTATAAATGTAAGCATTCTGATACATTTTAATACATCTGCATCATCTACATTTCTCCAATACTGATAGAAATCGTATGGTGATGTCTTATCAGGGTCAAGCCATACTGCACCTGACTGTGTCTTACCCATCTTCTTGCCTTCAGAGTTGAGAAGAAGTGTAATTGTCATTGCTGATGCATCTTTTCCTAATTTCTTTCTTATAAGTTCTGTACCGCCAAGCATGTTACTCCACTGATCATCACCACCGAACTGTAAATTACATCCGTATTTCTTGTAGAGCATAAGAAAGTCATATGACTGCATAATCATATAATTAAACTCAAGGAAGCTGAGTCCTTTTTCCATTCTCTGCTTATAACATTCTGCTCTAAGCATATTATTAACAGAAAAACATGCTCCGACTTCACGTAAGAAGTCAACATAATTAAGATTTAAAAGCCAGTCAGCATTGTTAGCAAGTATTGCTTTGCCATCTGAAAAATCAATAAATCTTGACATCTGCTTTTTGAAACATTCAACATTGTGCTGAATCTGTTCTTCTGTCATCATCTTACGCATATCCTGTCTGCCGGACGGATCGCCAATCATAGCTGTACCACCGCCTACAAGTGCAATAGGTTTGTTACCTGCCATCTGAAGTCTTTTCATAAGACAGAGTGCCATAAAATGACCTACATGAAGACTATCAGCAGTTGGGTCAAAACCAATATAAAATGTAGCTTTCCCATTGTTAATTAAATCTTTTATAAGCTCTTCGTCAGTAACCTGGGCTATAAGTCCTCTTGCTACTAATTCATCATAAAGTGTCATATGTTTATTCCCCACTTCCCGTTTTACAATATTTTCTAAAATGCCATACTAAATTATCATTTTTTTACGCCTGTCTGCTATGGAACATATAATAATACCGATTAATATTCCAACACAGTCAATCAGTACATCTGTAACGCATCCGTTTCTTCCCGGAACGTACAATTGATGAAATTCATCTGAACATGCAAATGCTGCCGTTGCAAAAAAACTTATAAATCTGACGAGCTGCCAACTGACACCATCAACTGTAAATGCCAGATAAACAAGACATGCAAATATTGCATATTCAGTCATATGTGCTGCTTTTCTTACAGGCAATTCTATCTTGTCTATAAGTTCCTGTCTGCCATTCCAGCGTACATCTACAAGATGTACGCTGTCTGCAATATCAACTATGACACCTGCTGCCTTACGGCTGAGATTTCCCGAGTTTTCACCATTCTGTCCCGAAAATCCGAATATCATAACCGCACAAATAACAGCAGGAATCCATATAAATATTTTTAAAAGTTTACTTTTCATAAATGTCATCACGACATATGCTCATGATGTAACAATTAGATTGTTACAACACGCATTGTATTTGTGAGACCTCTCTTTGATGTTGGAGAAGAGTTTGTTGCTATACCGGCAGATACAATGACAACATCTCCCTCGCCAATATATCCGGCATTCTCTGCTGTGACAAGTGCATGCTCAATAATCTTATCTGTAGAAGTCTCAATAGCAGTTTTAACAGGTCTTACACCCCAATAAATCTGCATTTTTCTAAGAACAGCATCATATGGTGAACATCCAACAATCTGTGTATCCGGCTTGAGCTTAGATGCAAGTCTTGCTGTAAATCCTGAAATTGTAGGGCATACGATTGCTTTTGCATTTAAATTCTCTGCTGTCTGTACAGTTGCATTAGTAACAGCACTTGATACTCCTCTCTTTGTATGAAGCTTAGCATAATCTGCATACTTCTTAGGTAAATCCTGCTCTGTAGTCTCAGCAATCTTAACCATCATCTTTAATGCTTCAAGAGGATACTTACCATTAGCTGTCTCACCTGAAAGCATAACAGCGTCTGTACCATCATAAATAGCATTGGCAACATCAGTAACCTCAGCTCTTGTAGGACGTGGATTTCTAATCATAGAATCTAACATCTGTGTAGCTGTAA
>ERZ780162.184-NODE-184-length-54363-cov-4.212197_pt1 | contig 54363 bp, 37 predicted proteins | sample MGYA00511474_ERZ780162 | MGnify/ENA primary metagenome ERZ780162 (study PRJEB29588, sample SAMEA2143633) | human gut metagenome | biome: human gut; feature: human-associated habitat; material: faeces | place: Denmark | collected 2008/2010 ...
GGTACGGAAGGACCCTGAACACCACCAGCAGACACAGCAGCAGCAGGAACAGAAACGGGATCATCTTCCGAAAGATCTTCCCTTTCTGAACCTCATTTTCTTCTCCCCCCGCCACATCCAGCAGCGGCTCGTCCCTCTGAATCAGCACTGCTGCCATAAGCATCACAAACGCCAGTCCCGCATAGGGAAGAACAGCCTGCAAAAATTCCCCTGCAGAAAAATCCGCGATGGAATACAAATACAGATTCTGCGGGTTCCCGATCGGTGTTGCCATGCTCCCCAGGTTTGCCGCTATCGTCTCCAGCACCACCAGCTTAAGAACACTTTCTACTCTTCCGCTCATGCGGAATACGATAAGCGTGAATGGGACAAAGGTGATCAGCGCCACATCGTTCGTGATCACCATACTGCTGAAAAAGCAGAGCATCACCAGAATCGCCGAGAGTCCTCTGATACTCCCTGCCCCTCTCAGCAGAAAATGTCCCAGCATACTGAATATCCCCAGCGACTGAAATCCGCCGACAATGATCATCAGACAGAACAGAAGCGCGATCGTCCGGTAATCAGGATAACTCAGATACATTCGGTCAGGATGCACCGCAAACGCAGACAGTACAGCCAGCAGAAACGAAATACAGAAAACCGTTTCATTTTTAAATATCATCTTCAGTAACTTCATATTATATTAATCTCCATTCTGCCGCCTCCGGCGGCCTGCCGGTCAGAATTCCTCCGGCTGAACAAACAGACCTATTATAGCTCTCCTGTCCGGGCGGCGCAACTGGAATATGATATAAATGATATCAGTTCGTTTCAAATAATGCAGCAGCCGGCCCGTCTCAGATTCCTCTAAAAAAGCGGAAGCTGCTGCACAGCCTCTGTACAGTCTGCTTCCGCTTTCTATTTTCCCTTTTTACCCATGCTGGTGAAGACACTTCTCTCTCGTAGCCATCCCGCCCCGGATATGACGCTCCGACTTGTTCGTATCCAGCACCTTGCGGGCTTCCCGGGCAAGGGACGGGTTGATCTGGCGGAGCCGCTCGGTGACATCTGGTGGTGTCAAGTTAGGAATAAAAAATTTCGAATATAATTGTTCATGTGCAAAATTTAAAATGAATTCACTCCTTCTGCTGTAAGATCCATTTCGCGTGCCGTGTTTTTCCTTCTGCAGCCACTAATCCTTCTTTCTTCATTGCCTGTAGTAAATTCGATACTTTTTTTGACTTCTGCCCCTCATCCAAAACCTCCGGCAATGCATTTTCCAATACTTCCATTATTTCCCGTTTACTTGCTTCTCCCATTGCCTCTAATGCTTTCACAATTAACTGCTTACAAATGTCATCCTCCAAGCCTCTATTGCGAATATAAGCCGCCTTTTGCCCTACAAGATCTGCCACCTTAAAAGAGACAAAAATATTAGGATATCTGCCTTCTACCAGTCCCTGTCTTTTCAGCAGCTTAAAACTCTCTTTCGAGATTACTTCTTGCTTTTGTACTTTGTCCAAAAGAAATACCATTCTCATATTTAATTCTGTGTCCGCATGCAGGAGCTGAGTATAATTTTTGTCCAGGATTTTTCCATAAACCGTAACCCTTACCCTATTCGCAATGCTTAAATCATATGTTGGCAATGGAAAACATTTATCCCTCTGTATCTGATACATCATTGGAATCCCCATTGAATTTGTATCAATCATATACAAATTAACCATTGCATTACATAAAAACACATTTCTATAATATGGCGGTTTATATCCCGGTTCCAAAGCTGTCTCTATTGTCTCAGGTATAAATGCCCCTTCGTTGATAAAAACCAGCTTGTCTTCAAATTCCTCTACATTAATTTTTCCTCTCATGCGATAGTCTTGGTGTGCAATACAGTTATTTATAATCTCTTTAATCAGCTCGGGCTCATACTGATTTACTTCGTCTGGAAACAACGTCTGCTGCCCTGCTATATATCGATATTTTTCATTTCGTATTTTATTGTAGACTTTATCAACAGCAAGCAGCATCGGCATGTCAAAATGTTCATATGCTTTAACTGAATTATCCGCATTATAAAGCGTCCATGTTATTCTCGGAATAAAGCCATCGAAAAAATAAGCCGATTCACTTTTCCCAAGTAAAAGTAAGGCCGTCCTTGTTATTTTCCCTTTAATCGTAATTCCTGCTTTATTTAGTACTTCCACATCCGATAACTTGCTTAAAATCTCCTGAGCTTTTCCCCTATCGCTCTGTCGTTTTGAAAATAGCTCTCTCGCTTTTTTTACTGCAGCCGGATCCAAGTCTTCCACTGATGCTTCTTTGACAATCTCTTTAGACCAATCCATTCCAATCTGACTTCTGATCAAATCAACTTTATTCATTGGGAGCGGACATAATGATTCATGCTCCCTCGCATAAGCAGCGCCCTGCCATGTTGTAGGAATGCCTCTGATTGCTGGAGGGATCTGAAATGCTATAATCCGACATTTATGCATACTCAATTCATAAATTTCCAAAAATGTCAACCGTTCATTGGTTCCATTCACAAGTTCCTTCTTCAGACTCTGCAGCCCACCTTGTTTTCTGAATTCTGTCCCTGTAAATTTCTTGTCATTAGAAATGCCGAACACCAGCCACGCTTCCTGAAAGCCACGGATATTTGCTTCATTGCTAAGCGCAGAAAAATATTTGCCAATATCATTAAATGAATAGTTTGTTTTCGCTTCTTTAAATTCAACGACTTCACTTTCAAACGACTCTAACATTTGCATAATTTTTTCTTTCAACTGAATATCTGTATAAATCATATACTTTTGTCCTCTCCAATTATCTGCATATTCCTTTGGTACTTTCTTGCTATAGCTAATTCTATGACTAAACAATGACTTTCTATGACTAATTCTATAACTTTTTATGACTAATCCTATAGCTAAGCAGCAACTTTCTAAAGCTAATTCTATCTGATTTATAGTTCAAACACAAGAATATACAAAAAATCACCCGGCACATTTCTTTGTACCGGATGACCAAATCCCTTTACCCATGCTGATGTAGATATTTCTCTCGCGTAGCCATCCCGCCCCGGATGTGACGCTCCGACTTGTTCGTATCCAGCACCTTACGGGCTTCCCGGGCAAGGGACGGGTTGATCTGGAGGAGCCGTTCGGTGACATCCTTATGTACCGTACTCTTGCTGATCCGGAACTGCTTCGCTGTCTGCCTCACCGTCGCGCTGTTTTCTATAATATAATTTGCAATCTCCACGGCCCGCTCCTCAATATAATCTTTCAAAAAAATCCCCCTGCAAACATCGTTTTTACAATGTATGCAGGAGGACGGAAAGTCATGCTCGTTTACTTTTCTCCGCTCTATCTAAAGCTTCATATTATTTTTATTTTCCTCACAGTCTCAAAAATCTATTTCGTATTCTTCTTAAGCATATCTTTCGGTACATTTACCTTTATTCCGAACAGCATCTGGACAAACCAGATCATAAACAGCAGCACCAGGATCAGGATCACACAAGCTGTCACCAGCATCACAGCGATCGTTTCAATAAAATGATTCAGAAGCGTTTCGCCTTTTTCCAGAAGCCCCGTCACGCCGTCTTTGATCTTTGACAGAGCCTGCTCGATAATATTCCCATCGGAATCTGTGCTTTCATCTATTTCATCCGTTATGTCCTCTGCTTCTTGAATCGTTGTTTCCATGCTCACATTGTACGTATCTTCTATTATTGAAGAAATGTTCATACTGACCGGGATGATCGTGAAGATAACAACAGCAAACACCGCTATTTTTGCCGCCAGTATTTTTAAAAGATTTCTGTTCAGACAGATCCCGACCGCGAGCAGGACGCATGCCGCCGGTATCAATACGGAAAATGCAGCATACCCGGTAAGTGTAACCAGATACTTTTCCAGGAAGACGACCATCAGGATGACCAGAAAATATGATGTCAGGTCTGCCAGCTTATTTGCCACAGGTGTCGTCGCGTCCCCCGGGATCGCTGCAAGCGCGGTTGACGCTGCCGCCGTTGCCGCCGTCAGCTTCAGGACATCCGACTTCTTCTCATCTAAAGCTTCTATCGTCTTCTCATGGTTTGACGGATCGCTTGCCACCTTTGAAAATACGCTCATAGAAAGAATCATCACTACCAGGATCGCAAGTACTGCCGCTATTTTCTTCACACCAATCTTCTGCACTATCTTCATCATTTTGTACTCCCCTTTTCATCCTTTGTTTTACATACAACCAGTATACAATAAACTGCCCTGTAAATCAAAACTGTCCTTTTTCTCTGCAGACTGATCGGGTTCTTACTTATAAATAGAAGAAACGGACATATTGCCCACCACAATACGCCCGTTTCCTTAAGGCAGCTCATATCCGCTGTCCAAGCCTCTTTCCTGTCCGGTCAGTCTCCGCTCATCCTGCCTGTTTGATCCCCAGTTTTATCTTTGCAGTATCCGTTATGATATCCGCCACTTTATCAAAATCAGCCATTGAGCTGTCTATCAGCAGATGCCGGTATTTATTGCTGAAAAACTTCTGTTTTGTATAATGCCTGTAAAAATCCTCGCGCGCCTTATCCACCCTGGTCAGATAATTATACGCTTCTCCCGGATCATCCAGGTTCAGCTCTTCCTTACAATTGTGCAGTCTTTTATCGATCGGTGCATAAATAAATACGTTCAGCATATTCTCATCGGAAATTCCATATTCCCGCAGGACATAATCCGAACATCTCCCGACAATAACACAATTTCGCGATAGAGCCAGATCGACCATTACGCTCTTCTCCATTTCGAAAAGAGCTCTTTTCATATTTGAATTTCCTTTTCCCAAAGGATACATCATTTTGTCAAACGGCGAGGACAGCTGACCGTCAAACGCCGACAGTTTTTCAATATCCCCCCGCATTTCTTTGACAGCGAGTTCAATAATATCCCTGTCATAATATTCATACCCAAGGTTATCCGCAACCTTCCTTGCAATTTTACGTCCCAGGCTTCCGAACTGTCTTGTTACGGTGATAACATTATATGCCATAAACACACTCCTCCCTGATCATTTCTCTGATATAGCTCTCTATCTCTTCACTGCTGCTTCCCAGGATCCTCACTGTCTGCCCCTCCACCGCTCTGGTGACCGCGGACAGCAGAGTATCTCTCTCGTGAAGTAAAATTTCTTTCCATCCGTAAAAATATGCCATCCCCTGATGAGTATACCCCTCAAAATATCCGATACCATTGATCCGGAATTCCTCCGGTACAAGCCGTGTGTTATCCGCGAAGACGGGTTTATCATCTTCATAAACAACTGTCCTGGAATGATATTTACGAAAATCAAAACGCTCTCCCATGGCTTTTCTTCCGCAGGCCAGTATATCCTGCATGGCAAAACGCGCTCCTTTCTCAAGGTAGATCTCATTTCTTCCAAGAAACTCACTATCAGCAAACGGTATTACAGGACACGGCAGATAACACAGAGACGCACCCTTTTCAACTCTGATTTTTACTTTCTGCTCGGCCCGCCCTTTCTCCATTCTAAAGAGCTTCGTATAGGACTGCCCGGTAATGATCACGCTGCTTCCGCTGCGGATATTGAATTCCATTTCGTGGCTGTCTCCCTCGAGAATTCCTGCGGATGCCTGCATGATCATGATTTCCGCTCCGCCCCCTCTTTCAAACGGCTTTGTTATCTTAAAGGGCGATGTAAAAAAACTATCCTTCACGACAGTCCTTCCGTTTTCCTGAGCCGTTTCTATATACAGCCTGCCCATCACATCCCCTCAAAGAGCACATCCCGCCTGATCCAATTGATCCCTTCATCGACGCCTTCCATACTCATAAGGTTTGTGAACAGAAACGGACGGCCCCCACGCATCCTCTCTGAATCAGATGCCATAACCTCCAGGCTCGCTCCCACCATCGGCGCGAGATCCGTTTTATTGATCACCAGCAGATCTGATCTCATAACCCCTGGTCCGCCCTTCCGCGGAATTTTTTCTCCCTGCGCAACATCAATCACATAAATCGACGCATCCGCAAGATCCGGGGAAAATGTTGCGCTCAGATTATCTCCGCCGCTCTCTATGAAGATGATCTCTACATCAGGGAATTTTCTGGCCATTTCCTCCACAGCTTCCAGATTCATGGAGCAGTCTTCACGGATCGCCGTGTGAGGGCACCCTCCTGTCTCGACTCCTATGATCCGCTCCGCGGGAAGCGCAGAATTTTTGATCAGAAACTCAGCGTCCTCCTTTGTATAAATATCGTTGGTCACAACACAGATGCTGTATTTTTCTGACATTTTTCGTGTAAGACGCTCTATAAGTGCAGTTTTTCCCGAACCTACAGGACCGCCCACACCGATTTTTACATACGACATTTTCAGTTCTCCTTATGAAATATATAATCTCGAAAATAAGTTTTCATGCTGCATGGAACGTATATCAAACCCGCATCCGGAAGCTCCAAGCTCATCCATCTCCATCGCCATCGACCGTCTGACCGCATCCGGGATTTTCTTTTCAACGTCATACAGTGCCTTCTGCCCGTCCAGCTGCCTGAGCGGAACCAGTTTGACGGCATGATTGGCCATGGACGACAGGATACTGTAACAGTACAGCTCCAGCGCCTCATACAGATCCACTCCCGTCTCTTTTATGAACAGTCCCATTGCAATACAGTAATGCCCGCTGCACTCTCCGCTGTCGATCTGCTCCTTATACTGCTCAAGCGCCGGGTAATCGTCAAGCTCTGTGTGCAGCTTCAGAAACCTGATGCACTGTTTCACACTCCCGCTCCGTATTTCAAACGGGGCTTTCAGAGCACTGCATATCATATCCAGCTCCCTGACATCACATCCTGCATATGCCTTTGCCGCAAAGGCAAGGTCATTAAACGTAAGCATATAGAGATAAGACTCCAGATGCTCTTTCAGCTGGTCCCTGCTGCATACAACATTTTTCTGTACATATGTCTCCATCCCGTTTGACAGGGTATAACTTCCGATCGGGAACAGCGGATCAAGGCTCTGAACGAGCCTGATAAACTTACTGTCCATGATGATGCCCTTCATGTGTATGGCCATGTCCGTCCCGGTGTGCATGACCTCTGCATTCCGTGTAATCTGTGAAACGCTCCACTACTTTTTCTGTCTTAAATCCCATCCTTGACAGATATTCATATGTAGGAGCATCATAAGGGATCTTGACACAGTCCGGCTTAATAGATAGAGAAATATGACGGTTCCCGATCTCAAAACACAGCCGCCCCATTTCTACCATATCTGACACCGTGATCTTTATCAGCTCACATTCTGCTATCTCGACTGCGATAATGCTTTTTTCATCCTCATACAGGATATCGCCGTCATTCAGATGCCGGTCAGGCCGAAGACCGATTTCTACACCTTTTTTCGAAGTCTTCTTCAGGATTTTTTTATCACGTTCAAACCATTCTATGGAAACAGTATCAACCTCTTTATCTGTTTCATGAAGGCTTCCCAGAATTTTATCAACGACCATTCTTTTCCACATATCCTTTCCTGTATTAAAACAAATAGTACCTCTGTGTCAGCGGCAGTTCCTGCGCCGGCTTACAGGTTATTTCTTCTCCGTCAACTTTCACATGGTATGTTTCCGGATCGACCTGGATATCTCCGGTCCTGTCATTAAATTTCATGTCCTTTTTCGCAATGTTCCTGCAGTTTTCAACCGGAAGGACTGTCCTTGAGAGCCCGAGCCTTTCCTTGATTCCGTTTTCCGCCGCGGCCCTGGAGACAAATGTAATGCAGGTACGCTTACGGGCAAGCCCGTGCGCACCGAACATATTCGTATAGACAACGGGCTGCGGAGTCGGGATAGATGCGTTCGCATCCCCCATTTTTGACGCTGTGATAAATCCGCCTTTGATGATCATCTCGGGCTTCACGCCGAACATAGCAGGTTTCCACAGGACAAGATCAGCGAATTTCCCGGTTTCTACTGATCCGATCTGTTCTGCCAGTCCGTGTGTAACAGCCGGATTGATCGTATATTTTGAAATGTACCTTTTTACCCTGAAATTATCATTTCTGCTGCAGTCCTCAGGCAGGGGACCTCTCTGATCTTTCATCTTAGATGCCGTCTGCCACGTCCGGGTAATGACCTCTCCCACTCGTCCCATTGCCTGGGAATCGCTGCTCATCATAGAAAAGATTCCCATGTCATGCAGTACGTCTTCTGCCGCAATGGTCTCTGGGCGGATGCGTGAATCCGCGAAGGCGACATCCTCTTTTACTCTGCTGTCGAGATGATGGCAGACCATCAGCATATCAAGATGCTCATCTATTGTATTGACTGTGTAAGGCATCGTCGGATTGGTAGACGACGGCAGGATGTTCGGGAACGCGGCTGCTTTTATAATGTCAGGAGCGTGTCCCCCGCCCGCCCCCTCTGTATGATAAGTATGGATCGTCCGTCCTCCGATCGCATTGAGGGTATCCTCGACGAATCCCGCCTCATTCAAAGTATCCGTATGGATCGATACCTGTACGTCGTAATGATCCGCTGCCCTCAGCGCCTGGTCGATGACCGCCGGAGTCGCCCCCCAGTCCTCATGGATCTTGAGCCCGCACGCGCCTGCCTCGATCTGTTCAGCGAGGGCTCCATAATCCGCACAGTTTCCTTTTCCGAGGAATCCCAGGTTCACAGGGTAATCTTCGGCAGCTTCAAGCATTTTCTCTATATTGAACCGGCCGGGAGTACAAGTGGTAGCGTTGGTCCCGTCGGCAGGGCCTGTTCCGCCTCCGATCATGGTCGTGATCCCGGAATAAAGCGCCGTCTCTATCTGTGTGGGGCTGATGAAATGAATATGCGTATCAATTCCTCCTGCCGTGAGGATCAGACCTTCACCGGCAATGATCTCCGTTCCGGCTCCCACGATCAGTTCCGGGCTTACCCCGTCCATGATATCCGGATTTCCCGCCTTACCTATCCCGCAGATCCTGCCGTCCTTGATTCCCACATCCGCTTTTATGATCCCGGTGTGATCGATGATCACCGCATTTGTGATCACAGTATCAGGACATTCTTCGTCGGAGACATTACACGCCTGACCCATGCCGTCGCGAAGGGATTTTCCGCCGCCGAACTTCGCCTCTTCGCCCTTGACCGTCAGATCTTTTTCCACTTCAATGATAAGTGAGGTGTCAGCCAGGCGTATTCTGTCTCCTGCAGAAGCTCCGAACATTTCTGCATACTGTTTTCTTGTCATCTTAAACATCTTCGCCCACCCCCTTGAATCCTCTTTCTTCTGCTTTTTTGAACGCCGCCTCTCTGACTGCGTCATCATCAAAGCTTCCTTCCACGAGGCTGTTCAGGCCGAACCCTCTTCTTTTCCCGCCAATCTCAACAAGGCGCACTCTTTTTGTTTCTCCCGGTTCAAAACGCACTGCCGTACCCGAAGGGATGTCCAGCCTCATCCCATATGCCAGCCGCCGGTTGAACTCGAGCTGTTTATTTACCTCAAAGAAATGAAAGTGGGATCCGACCTGGCAGGGACGATCCGCTGTATTGGTAACATTGATCTCCACAGTATCTTTTCCTTCATTGATAAGCAGTTCATCATCATCAAAAAAATATTCTCCCGGCGTGACCTTCCCGTTCGGCTGAATGGGCGTATGGACCGTTACCAGTTTCGTACCGTCAGGGAACGTGGCCTCAACCTGGATTTCTCCGATCATTTCCGGAACACCGTCCATGACTTCGTCCGCTGTCAGCAGTTTTGTTCCAAGCCGCATCAACTCTGTCACACTCCTGCCTTCACGCGCTTTTTCAAGGAGCTGAGCAGAAATATAAGCAACCGCTTCCGGATAATTTAATTTCAGTCCCCGCTCCTTCCGTGCTCCGGCAAGTTCCCCGGCATAGTGGAGCATCAGCCGCTCCTGTTCTCTTGGTGTCAAATGCATCCTCTCTGCTCCTTTCTTAATGAGTCATCTTCTCCTGCACTTCCGCGGCATCCAGTTCAGATGTACTTCCTTTGAGTATGATCTCTCCCTTTTCCATGATGTATAGATAATCAGAGATCCCCAGCACAAAATCAAGATACTGCTCAACGATCAGCACTGTCAGTCCCAGTTCTTTATTGACCTTTCGGATCACCTCTCCGATATCCTGGATGACTGACGGCTGAATTCCTTCTGTCGGTTCGTCCAGGATCAGGATTTTCGGCTCTGTCACCAGCGCTCTCGCAATGGCAAGCTGCTGCTGCTGGCCTCCTGACAGGTCTCCGCCTTTCCTTTTTTCAAACCGTTTCAATATCGGGAACAGTTCATAGATATACGCCGGGAGTTCGCTTTTTCTGCCTCTCGCCTGAAGTCCGAGCATAAGGTTCTCATAGACTGTCATCTGCGGGAAAATGTCACGTCCCTGGGGCACATAACCAATCCCTTTCCTCACTCTGTTGTAGGTAGGCATTTTTATGATTTCCTCTCCGTCGAGCCGGATGCTTCCCTTCGGTGTCCTGACAAGTCCCATGATGCTTTTCAGCGTTGTGCTTTTTCCCACACCGTTTCTCCCGATCAGGCAGACGATCTTGCCTTTCTCAACATCCAGGGACAGGGCAGGAATGATTTTACTTTCCCCGTAACAGGCGTCCATATCTTTAATCTTCAGCATTTCTTTCCCCTCCTCTTCCCAGATATACTGCCTGAACCGTCTCGTCCGCGAGCACCTCATCACAGGTTCCCTCCATGAGCACCTTGCCTTCATGAAGCACTGTCACACAGTCTGAAATCTGTTTTACAAAATCCATATCATGCTCGACAACTATGATCGTACATGTCTCCTTGATCTTTTTCAGTATTTCACCGGACTTGAAGGTTTCCGGCTTTCCCATTCCTGCCGCCGGCTCATCAAGCATGATGATCTCCGGCTTCTGGACCAGCTGCATTCCGATCTCAAGCCACTGCTTCTGGCCATGGGCCAGAGCCCCTGCCTTCTCATCCTTTTTATCCAGCAGCTCGATCGTTTCAAGGACTTCGTTTATATACGCTTCTTCTTCCGGCGACAGCTTATAAAAAATAGACTGCCACACTCCTTTGTTTCCCTTCAGGGATAGGATCATATTCTCCATGACCGTCAGATTGACGAAAACGGACGGGACCTGGAACTTCCTTCCGATCCCCTGTTCCACTATTTTATATTCCTTCATCCCTGTGAGCTTAACGGGAGCCCGCCCCTCAGGATAAAACATGCACTCGCCGTCTGTCGGTTTTGTCTTTGCGCAGATAATATCAAGCAAGGTCGTCTTTCCGGCACCGTTTGGTCCGATAAAGAAATGAATGGTATGCCGTTTCACATTCACATTTACTCTCAGCAGTGCGCAGAATCCATCAAAATCAACCGTAATATTTTTTATTTCAAGGACATTTTCATTTGCCATGCTGCTCTACCTCCCTGCGGGTTAATTTTTTCTTCCATTCAGGGAGCTGATCTCTCACGATTCCCACAAGGCCGCCCTTGAAGAACAGGATCGTCAGCACAAAGATCGCCCCCAGGATATACTGCCAGATCTCAACCATGGTCCCTGATGAAAAATTATAGTCACATATATTAATGAGGAATGCTCCCAGGACCGCTCCCACAAGAGTTCCCCGTCCTCCGACCGCTACCCAGATGACCATTGTGATAGAATAGGATATTGTCATCTGCGCAGGTGTTATAGAACCATTGAAGTTGACAAATATAGCTCCGGCAATCCCCGCAAACACTGCCGAAAGAACATAGATAAAGTTTTTATAGCGGCTCACACAGTAGCCGGAAAAATATGTCCTGTTTTCTCCGTCTCTTATCGCGATCAGAAGCTTTCCGAACTTCTTCTGCGTAAGGAATCCTGACAGTATGTAGATCAATACCAGTACTGCCAGACAGATATAGAACAGCAGAAACATCTTTCCTCTGTTAGAATCTCCCTTGATGCTGCCGAGAAGTGAGGTGATCTCGGTGATACCTACATTCCCTCCGGTGTACGACTGCAGGCCGGTAAAAAGAGAATATGCCGCCCAGGTCAGCGCCTGAGATATGATCGAAAAATAAACACCTTTGATCCTGTTTCGGAAAATAAAGAATCCGATCACTCCGGCCAGAATGCCCGGAACTGCCACAACAAGGATCATTGCAAGAGGGGCATATAAAAACGGTCTCCAGATCACCGGCAGTTCGGTCATTCCACCTGTCTGCATAAATGAAGTGATTTTCCCGCCTGTCGCCTGCAGCTTGAGGAACATTGCCATTGCATAGCCTCCGAGCGCGAAATACAGGCCGTGCCCCAGTGACAGGATCCCCGTATATCCCCAGATCAGGTCCAGCCCAATCGCCACGATAGAAAACGCGATACATTTTCCCAGGAACAAAACAAATGAACTGCTTGTGATCACTCCGGCCGATAATAAGAGAGGCATGAGAGCCAGTATGGCCACGATCACTGCAAAACATATATGATAGCCTTTGTTTTTTAATCTCATAAGACACTGCCTCCTTACTCGTCAAGCTTTCTGCTTTTTATCGCAAACAGTCCCTGCGGCCTGAACTGCAGGACCACGATCACAATAAACAGGACCGCCGCCTTGGCAATACTTGCGGACGTATAATTTTCAATTCCGATACTTGCGAAACCGATAACCGACGAGCCAAGCACTGTTCCCGTCAGTCTTCCGACTCCGCCGAGAACGACCGCGATAAACGAGTTCACGATATAATTCTGCCCGATCGTAGAATCGATCGATCCGAGCAGTGCAACAGAACATCCTGCAAGGCCTGCAAGACCTGAACCAAAAGAGAACGTAAGCATATCTACTTTTCTGGAGTTGATCCCCATACACTGCGCCATCGCCCTGTTCTGCATGACAGCACGCATCTGTTTTCCGAAATTCGACCGATACATGATATACCAGACAAGGATCATACAGAGGATGACCATGCCGAGTATGAAAATACGGTTATATGAAAAAGTACATGCCCCGATCGTAATACCGCCGTTGAGGAATGACGGAGCCTTTACGTTGACTCCCTGCATTCCGAAGATGCTCCTGGCAGCCTGCTGGAGTATAATGCTTATCCCCCAGGTGGCGAGCAGACTGTCTACCTCGCGTCCGTAAAGTCTGGAAATAACAAATCTCTCCAGGACTGCGCCAAGGAGAAATGTCACTGCGAAAGCCGCAGCAAGAGCAAAGAAGTAATATAGACTGAACATACTCTCCGGGAAAAATTTTTCGAAAATATTCTGTACGACATATGTCATATATGCGCCGATCATAAGGAATTCGCCGTGCGCCATATTGATAACTTTCATAAGCCCAAATGTGATTGCAAGTCCCAAGGAGGTCAGCAGTATAATGGAACTAAGACTTACGCAGTTAAAGACCGTATTTATAAACTGTGCCATGCCCATACCTCTCTTTCATTATTATACGGTAATTTCACTGATGAATGTAGAGATAGAGCTGTTGCACGAACAGCTCTATCCATCAATCCCCTCTTATCTGAAATTTTTATTCCAGCGGCTGGAGATCTGCTTCTACAGCCCAGTCATAGGATTTCAGATACGGATCCGGGACAACCGGTTCGGTTTCCTTCACTGTATCGATCTGACCGTCCGCATTGATCACACCGATGCGCACAGGTTTGATAAGATGGTGATTTTCACCGTCGATTTCCACAGTTCCTTCCGGGGCATCAAATGTGATCCCACCTTCTTCAACTGCCGCGATCACATCTTCCGGTTCAAAGCTTTCCGCTTTTTCTACAGCTGCCTTCCACAGATATACCGCATCGTATGCCGCCTCCGCAGGATCGGATGTCACTCTGTCGCTGCCATATGCTTTCTGATAAGCTTCCACGAAAGCTTTATTTTCAGGGGTATCCGTAGACATATAATAATTCCATGAAACCATGTGTCCCTTAAGGATATCCGCTCCGATCGTCTTGACTTCCTCCTCTGCGATGGAGAACGACATCGTCATATAATCATCTGCCGTATAATTTTTCTCGCTCATCTGCTTAAAGAAGGAAAGATTTCCTGTTCCGTTCAGAGTATTAATGATCACGTCCGGTTTTGCGGCTTCGATCTTTGAAATGATGGAGCCGAAATCAGTCTGATCCATCTGAGCGTACTCTTCTCCGACTACCTCAACACCCTTTGCCTTGCACTGCGCATTAATGATCATATTTGCGGTTCTCGGAAATACATAATCAGATCCGAGAAGGAAGAACTTTTTATATCCCTGATCTATCAGATAATCAATGGCCGGAACAATCTGCTGATTCGGAGCCGCACCTGTGTAAATAATATTGGATGATGACTCCATTCCCTCATACTGGACCGGGTACCATAACAGGTTCCCGTATTCCTCAAACACCGGTTTTACTGCTTTTCTTGACGCTGATGTCCAGCAGCCGAATACGGTCTTTACTTTATCCTGATCGATGAGCTTTTCCGCCTTTGTTGCAAACGTCGACGGCTCCGACGCACCGTCTTCCTCGATATATTCAATCTGTTTTCCAAGGATTCCTCCGGCTTCATTAATTTCATCAATCGCCAGCACTTCTGCATCCTTGACAGCTCCCTCGCTGATCGCCATAGAGCCTGTTGCCGAATAGAGAATTCCGACTTTTACCGTATCCTCTCCGGAATCTCCTTTGGATCCTCCTCCGCATCCGGCCAATGATACGGCCAGAACTGAACTTAAAAGTATTGCTGCAATTTTATTCTTTTTCATCATAATCTCCTATCTCCCTAAAAAATCAGGGGCCATCCGCCGGGAATTTCTTCCCTGCCGATGACCCCTTTGTCCTGCATTTCTCCAGTGTACACTTTTTGGATGAAAAAAATAAAGGGAGCCAGTTACGAACATCTTTCGTAATTGACTCCCTCGTCTATGCGGCTTAGTATATCAATCCTTTTTTCTTTTGTCAAACAGATTCTCCGACATTTTTCAAGTTTGTTCACCTCAGACAACATCACCTCAAAATCCATTTTTCATTTCTCCATTTTTTATAATTTTCTGTTCATCCTCAGGTTTTTATTTACAATTTTCGTTCACTATTTCAATCTTTTTTCTCCAAAAACAGCAGATTCCCCTGCAGACACAGCATGTGGTCTGCAGGGGAAATCCAAAATCTTCAATCCCTTATTTTAGAATAAATGGTAGTTCACAACCAGCGCCGCAAATACAATGGAAACCATGGACAGCAGCTTGATCAGGATATTGATTGACGGTCCTGACGTATCCTTGAACGGATCACCCACGGTATCGCCTACGACGGCTGCCTTATGGCAATCACTGCCCTTTCCGCCGTGTTTTCCGCCCTCAATATATTTCTTCGCATTATCCCATGCGCCGCCTGAATTCGCCATGAAGATCGCCATCAGGAATCCGGTTGCAGTGGATCCGGTCAGAAGTCCGATCACACCGTTATAACCCAGGATCAGTCCGGTCACCACAGGAGTGATGATCGCCAGGAGCGTCGGGAGGACCATCTCGCGGAGACTTGCCTTTGTACAGATATCAACGCATCTCTCATAATCCGGATCCGCTTTTCCCTGCATCAGCCCCTTGATCTCTTTGAACTGGCGTCTTACCTCGACCACGATACTCTGAGCCGCCCGGCCTACAGAGTCCATGGTCAGTGCCGCAAACACGAACGGCAGGCATGCTCCGATAAAGATACCTACAAGCACCGTCGGATTCATAACGCTCATATCGAGTTCCACAGCGCTGCCGCCAACTTCCTGTACTTTCTCAACATAGGAAGCGATAAGAGCCAGCGCCGTAAGAGCCGCAGAACCGATCGCAAATCCTTTTCCTGTTGCAGCCGTTGTATTTCCAAGAGAATCCAGAGCATCGGTACGTCTTCTCACTTCTTCCTCGAGGCCTGCCATCTCTGCGATACCGCCCGCATTGTCCGCGATCGGACCGTATGCGTCTGTCGCCAGCGTGATTCCCAGTGTGGAGAGCATTCCCACTGCTGCAAGGGCGATTCCGTAAAGCCCTCTCGTGGATTCAATGAAGCCGCCGGAGAACGCATATGCCGCCATTACGCAGATCGCGATGATGATGATCGGAACTGCTGTAGAAAGCATTCCCAGGCTCAGGCCGCCGATGATAAGTGTTGCAGAACCGGTCTCTGATTTATCAGCAAGGTTCTGGGTCGGTTTATATGTATCTGATGTAAAGTACTCGGTGAAAAATCCGATCAATACGCCTGCAAGCAGTCCGGCGAGGATCGCAAAATAAACACCGATAAAATCGCTTCCGAGAATAAACCACACGATCGGGAATGCGATCACTGCGATCAGGAGAGCGCTTGTATTCGTTCCTCTTCTGAGCGCTTTCAGCAGTGTGCTCTGGTCCGTGCTCTCTCCCGTCTTTACGAGAAGAGATCCAAGAATAGATGCCAGGACACCGATCGCCGCAAGGAGCATCGGGATCGCGACCGCATTTGCACGGTCAACAGACTCTATCTTGTTAAATGCAATAACTCCGAGTGAGCACGCTGACAATATGGACCCTACATAAGATTCATAAAGGTCTGCGCCCATTCCGGCAACATCGCCCACATTATCGCCTACGTTGTCCGCGATAACGGCCGGGTTTCTCGGGTCATCTTCCGGAATCCCGGCTTCGACCTTGCCTACAAGGTCAGCGCCGACATCCGCCGCTTTCGTATAGATACCTCCTCCCACACGTGCAAACAGCGCCATGGACGAAGCGCCCATTCCGAATGTGAGCATCGTACTTGTCACATCCTCAAGCGGAAGCTTGAATACCAGCTTCAGAAGCAGGTACCAGATTGAAATATCCAGAAGTCCCAGTCCGACAACTGTAAATCCCATGACCGATCCGGCTGAGAATGCCACATTCAGTCCTTTGTTCAGACTCTTCTGGCAGGCAGCTGCAGTTCTGGCATTCGCACGCGTTGCGATCTGCATTCCGACAAATCCAGAAAGTCCTGAGAAGAATCCACCGGTCACAAACGCAAACGGAACGTACGGTGTCAGGAAACCTGTGACCGCCATCACAAGAAGGATCACGAACATGATCGCAAAGAATCCGATCAGGATCTTATACTGGCGTCTTAAGTACGCCATTGCCCCTTGATGGATCGATGCCGAGATCTTCTTCATCCTGTCGTTCCCTTCCGGAAAGCGGAGAACTTTCTGTGCCCTGCTCGCCACAAACAGGAGTGCGATAATGGAGCCGCATAGTGTCAGTAGTGCCAATTCATTATCCATTTTTCTCTCTCCTCCATTCTGTTTCGAAGTGCCCTCGTGAACACTCCTTTAAAATTTATGAATACGAGAATTATTATAACACCTTTATAAAAATTTTAGTAGATTTTTCTCATTTATTTTTAATTTTAATAGTATATTTATGCAATTTTGAGTCAAAAGACGGACTGTCCGTCCGGATAGTCCGTCTTTTTTCACAATATCCTGTTGTCAGAATTCAAATACGGCAACGCCGTACGGCGCCAGAGGATATGCGAATGAATACTTCTTTCCATCGCATTCCTGTTTCACCGGCTTATAGAGCAGCGGCCTCGGCTCGCCCTTGCCGCCGTACTGAACATCATCACTGTTCATGATCAGCCTGCACTGCTTTCTTCTCGGAACTCCTACTCTGTAGTCGCGGCGCTCCATTGGCGTAAAGTTCAGAACAAACAAAAGGTTCTTCTTATTATCCTTGGAATGTCTGATGAAGCTGTAAATACTGCGGAAGCAGTCATCCGCATTCACCCATTCAAATCCTGCAGGGTCATTGTCCAGTTCATACATCGCCTTATTTTTCTTATACAGATGGAGCAGGTCTCTGTACCAGTTCTGGATCGCCTGATGCTCCGGCTCGGCCAGCAGGTACCAGTCAAGTTCCCGTTCCTCGCTCCACTCGCGGAGCTGAGCAAACTCCTGGCCCATAAACAGAAGTTTCTTTCCGGGATGGCCCATCATAAATGCATAACCTGCTTTCAGGTTCGCATACTTGTCAAACCCAAGTCCCGGCATCTTATTGATCATGGAGCATTTCAGGTGAACCACCTCGTCGTGAGAAAGCACGAGGATATAATTCTCACTGTATGCATAGGTGCTGGCAAACGTCATCATATTGTGGGCATTCTTTCTGAAATACGGATCCAGCTTCATGTACTCTGTGAAATCGTGCATCCATCCCATATTCCACTTCAGACTGAACCCAAGTCCACCGTCTTCCGGCGCTCCGGTCACCTTCGGCCATGCCGTAGACTCTTCGGCGATCATTACGGCGCCGTGATTCCTTCCAAGCACTACCGAGTTCAGATGCTTGAAGAACTCGATCGCCTCAAGGTTCTCGTTGCCGCCGTACTTATTCGCAACCCACTGCCCATCCTGCTTTCCATAGTCCAGATAAAGCATGGAGGCCACAGCGTCAACCCTGAGCCCGTCCACATGATAATGCTCGATCCAGAACAGGGCATTGGCGATCAGGAAGTTCTTTACCTCCGGTTTTCCGTAATCAAAGATCTTAGTACCCCAGTCCGGGTGCTCTCCCTTTCTCGGATCTGCATATTCATAAGTCGGAGTCCCGTCAAAGTCAGCCAGTCCGTGCGCATCTCTCGGGAAATGTGCCGGTACCCAGTCAAGGATAACGCCGATCTTATTGCGGTGCAGATAATTGATCATATATGCAAAATCTTCGGGTGTTCCGTATCTGGAAGTCGGCGCATAGTAGCCGGTTACCTGATATCCCCAGGATCCGTCAAACGGATGCTCTGCAATACCCATAAGCTCAACATGCGTATAACCCATATCCTTTACATACTTTGTGATAGCCTCTGCGAACTCACGGTACGTGTAGAAGCCTTCGTCCTCTGTTCCGGGATGTCTCATCCAGGAGCCCATGTGGACCTCATAGATCGACATCGGGTTCGTCCTGTTGTCCCATGTCTTTCTATTCTCCATCCACGCGTCATCCGTCCATTTCAGGTGAGAGATATCCGCAACTCTTGATGCCGTTCCCGGTCTGAGCTCCGCATAATTCGCATACGGATCAGCCTTGAAAATACGCTTTCCCTGCTGCGTCTCAATACAGAACTTGTAGAGATCCCCCACATCTACTCCCGGTACAAAACAGGTATAGATCCCCATCGGCTCCTGCCGCTCCATATAGTTCGCCTCAAAATCCCAGCCGTTAAAATCGCCTACGACCGCAACTCTGCGCGCATGGGGTGCCCACACCGCGAAATAAACACCGGAGACTCCGTCCACTGTCACCTTATGTGCACCCATTTTTTCATAAATCTCATAATGGTTGCCCTGACCAAAAAGATACTGGTCAAGTTCTCCGATCTCATAAGGCTGTACCTTTTTATCTGTGCCTTTTTTCTTAACCATAAAGCCCACCTCGCCGCTCGAATTTTAAATCCGTTTTCTGTACAAATCCGGCAGAAACTGCCGGATTTGTCAGGCTATACGCATAAAAACGGTTACTCATTTTTATATAAGCCTATTATACTGGAAAGATTCAGAAAAGAAAAGAGAAAAGCAGTCCTGAAATAAAAAATAGACAGCCTTTTTCAAGACTGTCTATTAATATTATGCAATATTAAATATTAAAATCTTTTTCTGATAACAGAATTCTGTCAGAATCATCTGTATTTTTTCCAAATACTCTTCTGACCAGTTTCTTTGCAGAAGCTTTCTGCGAATGCTGTATCGCCTCATCCATAATCTCTTTCACCTCGGCCACGGTAACGGCATGATCCTCTCTCTGAAGAGAATCGATCCTGCTGTAGAGTGCAAGGATTCCCATCTCATCAATGCGGTAACCGTTCTCCTGCGCATAGGTCTGGCCGAATGTCACAAGCTCATCGTTGATAAAGATCGGCACCTCGAGACGTGAGGTGAATTTGCGTCTGAACTCGCGGTTGGAAGAGAGGAGACGGTCAAGCGGTTTTCTCTGCTCCTCCAGAACGATCAGGAGTTCTCCTGTATCCTTTTCCATTGCTTTATTCAGACGGGCAACGGTCTTCTCGTTCATCTTTCCCGCCTTCTCGATGATCAGCGCTCCTCCATAGAGCTTATCGATGATATCTCCGATCTTCTTTTTATTCAGAGACTCGCCTGTAACGATAGCAACCTTGCCCTGACGGATATTCCGCTGTTTCTGGATCGCTTTCACAACATCCACCGCAAGGACGGTCTTTCCGTTTCCTTTATTGCCAATGATCAGAAGATTTCCGGTCCTTGATGTACCTCTGCGGTTCGTGCAGTTCTTATCCTGCTCCAGGACATCTACAAGCTGCTCGCTCATTCCGCGCACAGGCACGAAGTAGGAGAACAGTTTTTTCTGTTCATCCGTCAGTCCCGCCCGGGTTCCGATTCCGCTCTGTGCTTCCAGATCGTAACGCCCGTGAACTACAAATCCGGTGTCGCTCAGTGACAGTGCATCTGAGATCTCATCCAGCGGCAGCGGAGATGTCTTTCCTGTAGCGATCAGCTTCGCTGTCTCTTTTCTGCTCAGCGGCGTCGTCGCTGAAAGGATGTCCATTTCTTCATCATCGTCATCCGGAACTTCTCTGTCGTCCGGCTCTGTACTGTGTTCCGGATTCACCCGGAATTCTTCCTCAAAATCCGGCATCTCATTATCGTAGATGTCGTCCTCGTCTTCGTATTCCGAATAATACTCTTCTTCCGCCTCGTCAGTATAATCTCTGCCGTACTCTTCCTCGTCCTCATAAACGCTGTCCGGCTCGTCATAATCATCGTCCCAGTAATCTTCCGAATCATCCAGTTCCAGATCATCATCGATCCTGAGCTCATCCGCGACCTTCCCCATGTTTTCGTGCGGCACGTCGTCTGTCTTTTCCTTCTTTACCGGTTTCGGCTCTTCCTGAGGTATAACTCCTTCGATCTCATCGATCAGGCGCTGAATATCCGGCGGAAGGATCGGTTCTGTCTTTTTCTTATTTTCCATGATTTCCCCTGCTGTTTCCCCTTCTGTCAAATCTTCCTGCTCTGCTTCTGCAGGCTCTGCTTCGTCATCTTCCGACTCTTCTGTATCTCCCCATGTTTCTTCTTCAGAGGCTTCCTCTTCGAACTCTTCGTAATCATCTGCTTCAAGCTCTTCTGTATCGTCATACTCTTCCGAATCATCCGCTTCAAGCTCTTCCGCTTCCTCGTATTCCTCTGACTCGTCTGCTTCAAGCTCTTCCGCTTCCTCGTATTCCTCTGACTCGTCTGCTTTAAGCTCTTCTGCTTCCTCATATTCTTCCGAATCGTCCGCTTCAAGCTCTTCCGCCTCTTCATATTCCTCCGCGTCATCTGCTTCGAGTGCTTCTGTATCCTCTGGAGAAGCGGCAGCGTTTTCCATGCCGGATGCCGTATCTTCTTCCACGACTTCCGCTTCCACAGCCTCTATCGGCTCCTCCTCTTCCGTCAGATCCTCTGAATCCTCCATCTGAAGCTCCCAGTCAGAAAGAATATCTGCAAAGCTCATCTGCCCTTCGACCTGCTCGCTGTCTGCTGAGGTCTCCGTGGCATCTTCTGTATTTTGTTCTTCATCCGCATCTTCAAGGAACTCTTCCGCCTCTGTTATATCAAGACTTGCCTCCGTGCTCTCTTCTTCCTCCTCTGAGACTGTCTCCTGTGCAGACACATCCACAATCTCTTCAGCCTCTTCCGGAACAAGTTCTGTCATTCCAGACGCTGCAGGCACTTTCTCCTGAAGTTCTTTCTCCTCTGCGATCTGATTGACCATCTCAAGGTCGACCACCGACTCTATTTCACCGATTGCGTCTTCCAGATCTGCCATATCAGTCTCCCCGGAAGCCTCAGCCGGTTCCTCCGTAAGCACAGGCTCCTCTTTCTGATCTTCCCCCAATTCCTGCGGCGTTATCTCTGTAATGTCAGAGTCCATTTTGGGCTGAAGCAGCTGCTTGAGCGCTTCATCAAGGCGCATTGTATCGCCAATCTTCTTCTGTCCTTTTTCCTGTCCCGGATGCTCTGTTTCCGCAGGCTCAGTTTCGCTCTCTTCCGTTTCTGCCCCGCTGTCTTTCTCTTCCTCTGACACAGTCCCTTCTTCTTCCTGGGATGCAGCGTAGGTTTCCAGATCCGGGATCTCTTCTGTTTCTGTGCTTATCTTACCGCTTCTTTTATCATATTTTTCCTGCTGTGAAGGAGTCAGAGGCTTGTACTGCATCTTAAGCTCCATCGCCTTATACACATATTTGCCCTCGCTGAACCACAGGATCAGGTCATCACATTCTTCCAGACACTCCGTGATCATCCCCGCTTCCTGATACAGCTTTGCCAGCTCATATGCCCACTCTTCAATATATTCGGCCTTTTTAAATTCTTCCAGGGCTTCTATCTGCTGTTCGATCGGAGCATTCTGTGCGCGGAGAATCTGATATCTTAAAATATATTGATTCGGATCTTTCGGAGCAATCTGCATAAAATCATCATAATAATCTATCGCCTCTTCAACATTCCCTGTTTTGATTGCCAGCGAACACAGGCGGTAAAGCACCTTACGGCTGCCTTCTGCACGGTGATAAGCGATTCTGAGGACATCGTAACTTTTCTTGTACTCGTCATTCTTTTCATAAATATCGCTGACATTCATCAGCATCGTAACATTCCGTACTCTTTTCCAGTCAATTATATCCGCTATCTCCGCAGCTCTGCTGTATTCACCGTCTTCCATAAGTTCAAGCATTTCTTGTGTCTTTAACTTATATTCATACTTATCCACCGCAATCACCTCATCGAAAATAATATCTTTTTCCCACATTCTATCGCTTTCATGTCACATCTGCAAAAGCCAATATTCTTTCAATAGTTTAGCATATGAGACTCATAATGTCAAAAAAATGCATCCTCAATTGACATTGACGATGCATTTTATGATTTATTTAATTTTTTCATTATTTTATTTTATATTAAATCGGAGGCATTTATTTGATTCACGTTCCTGTGAGACCTCTGCCGTCTGTTATCTCATCAGCGGTCGATTTACTAAGACCAGCTTATTAAATCTACCCTCCTTCAATAACAAATTGAGGTTCATAACAAAATCCGCTTTCCGCTTTCGCTTCATCTCCGGTATTATTCTATATTTTTAAAGAATCTCCCAAGTTATTCTTTCTATAATCTTTCAAAGGGAGCAGTATTGTTAAACAATATTCCTGCCTTCTATTTGATTATTCCTTCTATAACTACTAATCCTTTACTATAAAATAATATTCTACTCAATGTTTCTTTACACATCTTTCGAAATCCTGCTATATGTGGTAACTATATTCAATACGTCTGCAAATGCTTAAATCTGTTGATTTTCATCCAGATTCCGATCACTCCGATTGTACCTTTACATTCTGATTATTTCTGGATTCTTAATCTTTATCTGCGGCAAAGGCCTCTTTCTTCACAGGAACTAACATTTACCGTACCACTGACATATTGATTATTAACTGAAACTATACTGTCCATGGGACCTTCCTCCTGCTTCCTTGTATTTTTAACCTAATCGAACAATTGATCTGTCATTTGTTCTCTTAGATAAATATCCTTTTGAGATGGTTTCTTGTATCTCTTTTGGATGGTTTTATAATACCACCGCTGTTTTTATTTGTCAATACATTTTATGTATTTTATTTTAAATAAATTTATTATTTTGTTTATTTTGTTTGAATTTTCAGATAATATTCCTTTTCACTCTTATCTCCCTTCATCGAAACTACTATATTTTGCGATCATATCAAATACAATACATACTGCATATATATTTGTATCTACAAATGTATGCAATTCTCCCCGACGGATCTTCACCATTTTTCTGACACTGCGCAGTCCGATCGGATTGCTCTCCGTGTCCGCCGTATTTTCTTTGACCTGGTTATGAAGCGTGCCCCGGTTCCCGCCCCGCTCCGGATGCATATCCACAGAAACCCGACCTTTCTTATCCCCGTACTTTAATATATTGAAAAAAAATTACTGCATATTCTCTTGAATTTTATGTTCTCTGAAGGGTTTCTTAAGAATTCTTTAGATTCGTTTTCGGCATTTTTTAAGATAAATGTACTAATCTGAGATTACTGAAAGGGGGAATACAAATGATGAAGAAATGGTTTTACCCCGTTTCCCTCATCCTGCTTTTTATTATACTGACCATTGCCGTCATCCCGCACGGATATGTATACGGTTCAAACACTGACTGGCTGAGCCAGCATGTCACTCTGGCGGAAACGATACGCGACACCTGCCTTGAGCAGCATACCCTGCTGCCCTCATGGATCCGTCTGGGCGGCGGCTCGAATGGGTATCAGTTCGCCTATTACGGTTTCTTAAGGCCGGACATCCTGATCGGATGCCTGCTGCCGCAGATACCTATGATAAATATCATTATCGGTTACATGCTGGCTGCATATCTGGGTTCTGTACTCCTCATGTTTCTCTGGCTCAGGACGGAACAAATCTCTCCCGCCGGAGCGTGGCTGGGAAGCATCCTCTTCCTGACTGCGGGATGTCTCTTCCATATGCACCGGCAGATCATGTTCGTGAATTATCTGCCGTTTCTGCTGGCAGCTTTCCTGTGTGTCAGAAGGGAAAAGTACAGATGGCTTCCTCTCTGTCTCCTGATGATCTGTCTCTCCAGTTTTTACTTTTCCATCTCTGCTTTCGCTGCGGTCGGATGGTACTGGTACCGGGCAGAAGGCAGGCGGTTCTGGAAAGGTTCCTTTGTAAAACGCTATATCCCGTCGGCAGTCCTCGCCGCGGCAATGGCGGCGGCGCTCCTGCTTCCCACCGCGCTTGTGCTTCTGGAGCACGGCCGGGGCAGTACATCCACCGGACTGCTGAAACTTCTGGAACTGTTCGGACCGAATCCGGTGTTCAACAATATCCTGTTTAACGAATATGGGATGGGACTTACACTGATCTGCTTTTATGCGGTGCTGGCGGGACTTTCCAGAAAACCTTTCCGCAGGGACAGCCAGCTCTTCCTGATGATGGGACTGTTCGGAGTTTTTTCCTGGATCTTGAACGGAATGCTTTACGCACGGCCGAAGATCCTGATTCCCTTCATGCCTCTGGTCATCCTGCACTGCGTCCGCTTCCTGCAGACCGAGTTTCTCCGTATGAGCACACTTCTTTCCGCAGAACCTGCTCTGTATCCCGCGCAGACCGGATCCTCAGCAGCTCCGGAAGCAGAAAGGGAAAACTGCTTTCCCGCATGGCCTTTCGCAGTCATGATCCCGGTAAGCCTGCTCTGGTTCAGCCAGCCGCAGTTTCCGTGGATCCTGGCAGAGCTCGGGATCCTGCTGGCGCTCCGCCTCATCCTGCGGGGCCTGTGTCTGATGCGTGCAGAGAAACGCGGCCTGCTTTCCTCCGGCCTGCTTACTCACCTGCTGCACGCCCTGCCTCATTCTTCAGCCCCGGAAATGACCGTCCGCAGCCGCCGGCTGCGCTCTGCCGCTGGCGCTGCCGCCATCCTGCTTCTCCTTACAGCTCCGACCGGCATGTATCTCACGACCGCCGGAACAGAAAACTGGGTGAAGCGCTCTGAAACCACAGCGGGATTTTCCCAGGAAGAGCTGGAAGAGGCCTCCAAAAATATTTCCTTTGATCCTCTGTACCGTTTTGACAGCCTGATCCGTCCCCTGGAGGACAGCAATGAACTTCCCGCCGCCGGGATTACCAGGAACACTATGTATTCCTCCGTCACGAATCCTGCCTACTCTGGCTTCTATTACGATACACTCCGGACTCCCATCCGGATCAACAACCGGACCGCGCTGCTGACCTCGGATAACCCGTTCCTGCTGCACCTCCTGGGCGTGCGCTATCTGGAAACGACGACGGACAGCATTCCCGCCGGATACACGCCGGTATACCAGGCAGGTCAGAATGTGATCGCAGAAAACAGGTCTGTGCTTCCAGCCGCATATTTTACCAATGATCTGATCTCATCGGAAGATTATGAACAGCTCTCTCCGGACGGAAAGCTGGATGCAGTTACCAGAAGCACTGTGGCAGATCTGAAAAGCATTCCGGATAAAGGAATCCATTTTAAAACCGCGGAAGAAGCCAGTGATTACGGGATCCCTTCTTTTTCACCTTCCCTGTCCGCCGGTCCGCTCCCGGACGGACTTACGATCCGCAAATCTGCGGAAGGCTTCGAGATCACGGCAGATCGGAAATGCCGGCTGACCGTAACTATCTCCGATCCTGTTCCGGACTGTATCCTGCTCCTGCAGTTTTCTGTCGCTTCAAGGACCGGAGACGCCGTCGTAATCGACATAAACGGGATCCGCAACAAGCTCTCTGGATGGCTTGCCCCGTACCCCAACCAGAATCAGTGTTTTCACTATCAGTTTACATCTTCGCCGGGAACGGGCACGGACAGTCTGGAGATCACATTTTCCAAAGGTCATTATGTGATCAGCGATATCCAATGGTCTCTCTACAGCGCAGAACGATTTACAGAAAAGAACTATACTCCGGTACAGCTCGCCAAAGCCACGGACAGAAACAGTATCCTTTCGGGCTCGGTCACAACAGAGACAGAAGGAGTGCTCGCAACTTCTATTCCTCTCCAGCATGGCCTGGAAATTCTCGTGGACGGAGAATCGTCAGAGCTGATCACTGTAAATGAAGCATTTGCCGGGGTTCTCCTGGCACAGGGAACACATTCTGTGGACATCCGTTTTTCACCTCCCGGGAAAGCGTTCGGCTGCTTTTTAAGTCTTGTTTCTGCCGCCGGATACGGAATTTTTCTCATCTGCAATGTGGTGTCCAAACTCAGGCTGCAGAAAAGGGGGCTTATGAAAAAGAAAAAGGAACTGGCCGCCTATCTCATCAGCGGCGTGATCACAACAGGCGTTAATTACTGCCTGTATGCACTGCTTTTGTCTTTTCGCCTTCCCTGGCCTGCGGCCAACAGCGCAGCATGGGCGGGCGCGGTGCTGACCGCCTATATACTTAACCGCAGGCTCGTGTTCTGCTCCCGCGGCCGGATACTGCGCGAATTTTCTGCCTTTGCGGCACTTCGGTCCGCAACGCTTCTGGCAGAGAGCCTGCTGCTCTGGCTCCTCATTGACCTGCTGCTTGCACCCGCTTTCATATCCAAGATCCTTGTCAGCGCAGTGACTGTCGCCGGCAACTATGTTCTGTGTAAATATGGTGTTTTTAAAAAGGGGGAAAACTTTCATGGATAAGATCAGTATTATTGTACCGTGCTATAACGAAGAGAAAGTACTGCCTGCATTTTACCGCGAAACTGCTGCCGCCGCGGATGAGATCGTGGGTGCGGAATGCGAATTTATTTTTGTGGACGATGGGAGCCGGGACCATACGCGGGAAATACTGGAACATTTTTCGGCGTCGGACTGCCGGTGCAAATATATTTCTTTCTCAAGGAATTTCGGCAAAGAGGCGGCGATGTACGCCGGTCTGGAAAATGCTTCCGGTGACTACTGCGTTTTCATGGATGCGGACCTTCAGCACCCTCCCACACTCTTGAAAGAGATGTACCGCGTCGTCAGCACAGAAGGATACGACTGCTGCGCAGGACTGCGCGAAGACCGCACCGGGGAGGGGCGCCTCCGTAATCTGCTGTCCCGCACATTCTATAAAATCATTGGCCGGATGTGCCGTCTGGAAATGGGTGACGGCGCTGGAGATTTCCGAATGATGAACCGCGCCATGGCGGACTCTGTACTGGAGTTGAAGGAATACAACCGCTATATGAAAGGGATTTTCTCTTTCGTCGGTTTTGATACAAAATGGATTCCATTTCACAATGAAGCCCGGGCGGCGGGAGAGACCAAGTGGACCTTCCGCTCTCTGTTCCGCTATGCACTGGACGGGATTCTCTCCTTCTCTTCCGCTCCCGCAGCGCTCCCCGGAATCATCGGCGCACTGCTGATCGCCCTCGCTGTACTGACCGCCCTGGGATTCGCATTGTCCGGCCGCGGACTTCCGGGGACCGTGATGCTGATCTGCCTGATCCTGCTGCTGAACGGAATGCAGATGCTGTTTCTCTCCATCCTGGGACAGTATATTTCAAGAGATTATATGGAGAGCAAGCGGAGACCTATCTACATTGAAAAACAGAGAGGCGGGGTCTGGAGTTCTGATAAGTCGTCGGGTAAGTCAAAAAGGGACGGGGCTGCCTGCATTTCGGGACATAGCAAACCGCAATCGGGGACGTAGTGAAATTGAATTTCACTACGTCCCCGAACGGTGATTTCTGGTCGCGACATCCTGGAACATGAAGTAATCCGGACGATGTCTTGACTGTGTATACTCAAACTGGATTCCATTATCGTTGAAGGTCTGGCTGGTGATGACCGCCATACAGTTATAGTCCTTCAGATCAATATATTTTTCATCTACCTGTGTGACGCGCTCCACAGTAAGTGTCCTCTTACTTGTCGAGATTGTAAGGCCGCGCACATTTTCCAGATATTCATAGATCGAATTGACCGCGATCTCCGGCGTGATCCCCCTCGTGAGTTCTTTCAGGAAATAATTATGATCCAGAATCAGCGGTTTCCCGTCCAGCGAACGGAGTCTCTGGATATAATACAGTTCCGTGCCTTTCTTGAATCCTGTGCGCCGCTCTATCTTTTCATCAGCCGTGATCTCCGCGAACTGAAGCACCCTGGTGAAAGGCTTCTTCCTGTTCCGCGCCGCTGATTCTTTAAAGGATTCAATCCCACCGACCGTAAAAGCAGTCTGTTCCACCGGCTGGAAAATATTTCTGACTCCTTTGCCGTGCATGGGCTGCACATATCCGTCCGCAGTCAGTTCTGCGAGCGCTCTCCTCACGGTATTGCGGGAACAGCTGTATATCCCCACGAGCGTGTTCTCGGACGGAAGCATCTCCTGATATGCATAATATTCTGTCTCAATCTTTTCTTTTAAATCCTTATAAATATGGTCATACTTCGCTTTAGGCATTCCTATATCCTCGCCTTGTTTAAACATCTATTTTTATTATAAAAACGTAAGCACTGAAAATCAAGCAGAATCTTGCTTCGAGCTCTATTCTGAAAGTTTTGAACAAAATGCTGACAGACGTTTTGTACAGATATCACGAAAATTATTTCGGGTTAAAAATCTCGTTGACATGTTTAAACAAGGGTGTTATAGTGTAGTTGTTCAAACAAGTCCGGTGCTTGCAGGGGCTTGAAATCTTCAATAAAAGAAAGGAAGAGAAACGATGGGAAAGTATGAAAATGATGTAAAACATCTGTTGGATCTCGTCGGCGGGAAAGAGAATATCCAGGCTGTTTCCCACTGTATGACAAGAATGCGCTTTGTTCTTATCGATCCGAAAAAAGCAGATGAAAAGGCGATCGAGGAGCTGCCGAGCGTAAAGGGCACATTCACTCAGGCCGGACAGTATCAGGTCATCATCGGAAATGATGTCTCCGTTTTCTACAATGAATTTACCGCTTACGCAGGGATTGAAGGCGTGAGCAAAGACGCCGTGAAAGCGGCTGCCAAGACAAACCAGAATCCACTCCAGAAGATCATGGGCACACTGGGCGAGATCTTCGCTCCCCTGATCCCTGCTCTGATCTGCGGTGGTCTTGTACTCGGCTTCAGAAACGTGATCGGTGAGATCAACTTCTTCAACAACAACACACAGAGCCTTGCAGATATTTCTCAGTTCTGGTCCGGAATGTACAATTTCCTCTGGCTGATCGGTGAAGCGGTATTCCACTTGCTGCCGGTCGGTATCGTATGGTCAATTACTAAGAAAATGGGAACGACTCAGATCCTTGGTATCGTCCTCGGTCTGACTCTTGTATCCTCACAGCTGCTGAACGGCTTCAGCGTAGCCGATACACCGGTTTCAGAAATTCCGGTATGGGATTTCGGATTCTTTAAAGTCCAGATGATCGGTTATCAGGGACAGGTTATCGCGGCGATGATGGCAGGCTTCGTCCTTGTATATCTGGAAAAATTCTTCAAGAAGATATGTCCGGAAGTGATCAGTATGATCGTAGTTCCGTTCTGTTCCCTGGTCCCGGCGGTTATTATCGCGCACACCATCGTAGGACCGATCGGCTGGAAGATCGGCAACGCGATCGGAGACGTAGTATACTCAGGACTTACATCTGACTTCAGGTTCCTGTTTGCAGCAGTATTCGGTCTGTTATATGCACCGCTCGTTATGACCGGTCTGCACCACATGACGAACGCCATCGATTCGCAGCTTCTTGCTTCTCCGTCAAAGAGCACGATCCTGTGGCCGATGATCGCCCTGTCCAATATCGCGCAGGGTTCCAGCGTACTTGCTATGAGTGTTCTTCAGAAAAAGAACGAGCGTGCACAGCAGGTCAACGTACCGGCATGCATCTCCTGTTACTTAGGCGTAACTGAACCGGCACTTTTCGGTGTCAACTTAAAATATGTATTCCCGCTGGTATGCGGCATGATCGGTTCCTGCTGTGCGGCAATGATCTCCGTAGGCTTCGGAGTGGAAGCTCTGAGCATCGGCGTCGGCGGACTCCCGGGAATCCTTTCCATCAAGCCGGAATACTACCTGATCTTCCTTCTTGCTATGGCCGTCGCAATTGTGATCCCGTTCACACTGACATTTCTTGTAGGAAGGATCAAGCTTTCAAGAGAAGACAGATACGGAAAAGAAGCAGCGGCTCCGGCTGCGGCTCCTGAAGCTGAGGCAGTTTCAGTTGAGACAAAAACCGAAAGCGCAGCGGCAGATGTAAAAGAACTGAAATCCATCCTTGACGGTAAAGTAATGCCGATCGAGGAAGCTCCGGACGACGTCTTCTCACAGAAGATCATGGGAGACGGGCTTGCGATCGAGCCTTCCAACAATGTAGTGACCGCACCGGCGGATTGTGACGTAAGCGTTGTGATGGCGGACACAGGCCACGCATGCGGGCTGTCGCTTCCAAACGGCGTAGAACTTCTGATCCATGTAGGTGTCGACACCGTAGACATGGGCGGAGACGGCTTCAAACTCCTTGTGAAAGAAGGAGACCATGTAAAGGCAGGACAGCCGCTGATCGAGTTCGATCCGGCGAAGATCAAGGCGGCGGGGCATCCCTGCACGACCATGCTGATCGTCACCTCAGAGGGAAATGCAGCAAACATCAAAATGCACTCGGGAATTGATGCAAAGGCAGGAGAGACGACCGTCATCTCCTGGAACTAAGCAGCCTCTTCCCGGAATCATAAACAGCAGCAACTGCGCCGCACATCGGACAGCTTCATCGGACAGCCGGGGTGCGGCGCGGGCAGTATCACCACATAAATTCAATGGAAAGGGCAGGTATTGAGATTATGAATAAAGATTTCAGAAAGAGCACCGTATACCAGATTTATCCGAAGTCATTCTGTGACACCAACAAGGACGGACTCGGCGACCTCCGCGGCGTTATTGAAAAATTGGATTACATCAAAGAGCTCGGTGTAGATTACATCTGGCTCACACCGTTCTTTGTATCCCCGCAGAACGACAACGGATACGATGTGGAGGACTACTACAACATCGATCCCCGCTACGGGACTATGGAAGACGTGGAGGAACTCATCGCTGAGGGTCAAAAACGCGGTATCGGCCTCATGTTTGATATGGTGTTCAACCACGTGTCCACCCGCCACGAGTGGTTTCGAAAAGCAATGGAGGGAGATCCCTACTATAAAGACTTCTTCATCTTCCGCAAAGGAAAGGGCGACGGCGTCCCGCCGACCAACTGGGAGAGCAAGTTTGGCGGAAATGCGTGGGAATATGTAGAAAAATTTGACGAGTATTATCTTCACCTCTTCGACGTGACACAGGCGGACTTGAACTGGGAAAATGAAAATGTCCGTAAGGAGATTCAGAAGATCTTAAAATTCTGGATGAAGAAAGGAGTCAGAGGATTCCGTTTCGACGTGATCAATCTGATCAGCAAGGCATGCTACGAAGACGATGAGACCGGCGATGGACGTAAATACTACACTGACGGTCCCAAGATCCATCAGTATCTGAAGGAAATGCATGACGCCACCTTCGGCACTGACCCGGGGATCGTCACAGTGGGCGAGATGTCCAGCACCACCATGGAAAACTGCTTCAAATATGCAGGACGCGATACAGGGGAGCTCTCCATGGTATTCAGCTTCCATCACCTGAAGGTAGACTTTATGGGCAATGAGAAATGGGTCCTGGTACCGGCAGATTTCCAGAAGCTTAAGGACATCATCTTTGACTGGCAGACCAAGATGGCTGAGCACAATGCATGGAACGCAGTGTTCTGGTGCAACCATGACCAGCCCCGCGTCGTTTCCCGTTTCGGTGACGAAGGAAAGTACTGGAAGGAATCAGCCAAGATGCTTGGCACGATCATCCACTGCCTGCGCGGCACCCCGTATGTATACCAGGGCGAAGAGATCGGCATGACCAACACCGATTTTACGGATATTTCCCAGTTCAGGGATGTGGAAAGCCTGAACCACTATCAGATCCTTCAGGACAAAGGGCTGTCCGCTTCAGACGCACTGCGCATCATACAGATCCACTCCCGCGACAACGGCCGCACGCCGATGCAGTGGGATGATTCCAAATATGCCGGTTTCTCTGCTGAGGACAGTGCTGAGCCGTGGATCGCGGTAAACAGCAATCACACAAAGATCAACGCTGCCGATCAGCTCAAGGACGGGGATTCTATCTTCCACTATTATCAGAAGCTGATCGCCATGAGAAAAGAGCTGGACGTTATCCCGTACGGCGATATCGAGCCGCTTGCAGTGAAGGATCCCTGCGTCTTCGCCTACCGGAGGACCTATGAAGGTCACGAACTCATCGTCGCGGCAAACTTCTATGGAAGAGATTATACCTGGAAGAGCGCGCCGGATGTATCCGGATATGACCGCGTGATCGGGAACTACAAAGATGCTGTCAGCGCGGATCACGGTGTGATGAACTTAAGGCCTTATGAAGCTGCAGTATGGTATAAATAATCAATGACAGTCAGGAAACCTTTCTTTTAAAGATCAGCGTGCTTTCATTTCTGGATAGATGAAGGCGCGCTGATTTATTATCTGATGTATTCCTATTGCTTCTCCTGCGCCGCTTCTATATAATATGATTCGGCAAATATACGATAGAAGGAAGTTTTACTTATGAAATCACCAGCTATGACGAAAAATGCGATCACCGAAGGGACGATCTGGAAGCAGCTTCTGCTCTTCTTTTTCCCGATTCTGCTGGGCACATTTTTCCAGCAGCTCTACAACACAATAGACAGCGTGATCGTAGGGCAGTTCGTGGGAAAGGAAGCACTCGCCAGCGTGGGCGGTTCCTCTGCTCAGATCGTCGCTCTTGTAGTCGGGTTTTTCACCGGCCTTTCCTCCGGCGCGTCAGTCACGATCGCACAGTTCTTCGGCGCGCGTAATGAGAAGGCGGCAAACCAGGGCCTGCACAACGCATATGCACTCGCCACAGCAGGAGGGGTCCTCCTCACCGCCGCCGGCATCCTGTGTACTCCCGCCCTGCTCTCACTCATGCGGACACCTGCTGACACCATGGCAGATTCGATCATCTACCTGAGGATTTATTTTGCGGGGATCCTGTTCGTCCTTGTCTACAATATGGGCTCTGCCATCCTGCGGGCCACAGGCGATTCCAGACGGCCGCTGTACTATCTGATCATCTGCTGTGTCATCAACATCGTGCTTGACTGCCTGTTCGTTATCGTTTTCCACATGGGAGTCATGGGCGCAGCAGTCGCAACACTTATCGCACAAGCGGTGAGCGCGGTCCTTGTCACACGGGATCTGATGAGATCGAGGGATCTCCTTCATCTCTCCCTCCGTGATATCCGTTTCCACGGAGCCGTGCTGAAAACACAGCTGAAGATGGGGATCCCTACCGGTCTGGAATCCGTCCTGTTCTCCATCACCAATATCGCGATCATGGCAGCGATCAATACCTTCGGCACCGACACCACTGCCGCATGGTCCGCCTATGGGAAGCTGGATGCCATTTTCTGGATGGTCAGCACCGCTTTCGGAATCGCCATCACCACATTTGTGGGGCAGAATTACGGCGCCGGCAGGATGGACAGAGTCCGCAGGAGCACCCGGGTCTGCCTCCTGATCGACCTGGCAGTATCGGGCATTCTTGTTCTGTTCCTGATCGCGGCAAGAGAGATCCTTTTCCGGATGTTTACTACAGACCCAGATGTGATCCGGATCGGCTGCAATATGCTCATCCTCATCATCCCTTGGTACATCGTCTATGTCATCATCGAGGTGCTCGCCGGGGCGCTGCGGGGCACCGGGGATGTGCTTGTACCGATGGTCATCACGCTCACGGGTGTCTGCGTATTCCGCATCATCTGGCTTTCTGTAGTGATGCGGGTCTCACCAACGATCCCGGCGATCATTTACAGCTATCCGGTGACCTGGACCGTCAGCGCGCTTGCTTTTATTGTATACTATATCCGAAAATACAGACGGAGCCGCATCCGATGATACGGCTCCGTCTGATTTCTGCTAAACTGACTGATAAGTGGACTGATTTTCTGTGCAGTTTTCTGTTCAGCGGCATATTTCACCGCAGACTGTTCTCCGCCACACCCGGGAGGAGATCATAGATGGAACAGCCCGTCTTTTTCTCAAACATCTCTTTTATCTCCAGTACCTTTTTCCACCGTTCCAACGTAGCAGGATAAATCCCATACCGCAGTGCCACATCCACGAACCGTTTCTCCAGAATACAGAAGCCGGTAGGAAACGCAAGGGCGTCGCAGAGCTGCACAAGACGGTCATAATCATCGTAGCGGACATTCTGGAGAAACTCTTCTATGAACCGATAGTCTTCCTCGCTCACGTCCATCGGTCCTCCCGCTTTTCTGATATCCTGTATCATGAATTCATGTGTAATACAGATCTGTGCCGGCTTCTCCCATCCCCGCTCCATGCAGTAGCGGTATCCTTTGATCAGATGCTTTGCCGCATAGACGCCCTCATAGCGGCCGATGTCATGGAGCAGACCGAGGATATAGGCCTCATCGGCAGACATTCCCTCGCAGTGCGCGGCAATATTTCTGCATGCCATCGCCGCATACCGGCAGTGGTCTGTCCATGGGCCGGGATTCGTCTTGCCCGCCTTCTCCAGTTCCATCTCCGCGATCCTGCTGTTCAGTTCCATACAGATCCTCCTTTCCTTTCTTCAGCTCACTCATTTTTCTGTCCCGCATAGACTTTTGTCTTTCTCGCAGACAGAACCATGGAGAGTCCGCTGCAGTTCTGTTTAGATCTTTGCCTTTATCATAACACACTTTCTTTCCCATGAGGCTGCATGTCGGATATGTATACCGAATTATCTCCGCTTTTGCTGCGCGATTGACCCGCCTGGGAAATACTGATAAGATTGAGACAGTTATGAAATTTATTTTGCTGAGGTGAATAGCTGTATGAAATTTTTATTTGCATCTGATTCCTTCAAGGGTACTCTGACGTCACGCCGTACGGCAGAACTGCTCACACAGGCTGCCGGAGAGATCTTCCCCGGATGCATATGCGACAGCATTGAGATCGCTGACGGAGGCGAGGGGACTGCGGATGCGGTACTCTCTGCCACAGACGGAAGGAAAATCTATATGACAGTGTCCGGTCCGCTCATGGAAAGGATCCCCGCTTCATATGTGCAGCTGGACAAGACACGCGCTGTCATGGAAATGGCTGCAGCATCGGGACTGCCTCTTGTTCCCGAGGGAAAACGTAACCCAAGGGAGACCACAACCCTCGGAACCGGCGAGATGATCGCGGACGCAGTCTCAAAAGGTTTCCGCGACATTTCCATCGCAATCGGCGGCTCGGCCACGAACGACGGCGGAATAGGCTGTATGCGTGCGCTGGGAGTGCGTTTCCTGGATGAGTCCGGCAGTGAACTGGAAGGCCGCGGAAAAGATCTCATCCGGATCCGTTCCATCGATCTCACCGGCATGGATCCGAAATTAAAAGAATGTGCTTTTACGGTCATGTGTGATGTCACAAATCCGCTGTGCGGTCCCAACGGAGCCACATATACCTTCGGAAAGCAGAAAGGCGGAACTCCTGAAATACTGGATGAACTGGAAGCAGGCATGTGCAATTACCGAGATGTCCTGCTCCGCCAGTTCGGCATCGATATGGATACCATTCCCGGCGCCGGCGCTGCCGGAGGGCTGGGGGCTGCTCTTATGGTATTTTTAAACGGAAAGCTTAAGTCCGGAATCGAAACTGTCCTGGAGCTCTCTGATTTTGACCGCAGGCTGGAAGGCGTTTCCCTTGTGGTAACAGGCGAGGGCGCGGCAGACTGGCAGTCCGTCTCCGGCAAGGTCATGCAGGGCGTCGGGATGCACTGTCGGAAGTTCGGGATTCCTGTTACAGCGGTTGTCGGAAGCATGGGACCGGGCGCAGAGCAGCTGTATGAATACGGAATCGACTCCATTATAACTACGATAAACGGGATCATGCCCCTGAAGGAAGCGATGGATCGGGCGGAAGAACTGTATCTCGATGCCGCGAGGAGAATGTTCCGGATGCTGCGCGCAGGACGTCAATTGGGGACGTAGTGAAATTGAATTTCACTACGTCCCCAATTGCAGTTCACTGTGTCCCTAATTGCGTTTCACCGTGTCCCAAAATGCAGTTTTCCCTGTCCCTTTTTGAGCGTTTTTCCGCAGTTTTTAACAGATTTCCGCTCCTGCCGGCATGTCTTTCTCCGGTGTGACGAGCGCGAGATTTCCATCGGCGTCTTCCGCGCAGAGAAGCATACCTTCGGATACAACTCCGGCAAGCTTGGCCGGCTTCAGATTTACAAGCACCATAACTTTCTTTCCAACCATCTCTTCCGGTGTATAGTAAGCTTTTATTCCGGATACGATCTGCTTCACCTGGCTGCCGATCTTCACCTGAGAACAGAGCAGCTTCCGCGATTTTTTCACTTCCTCGCAGGCAATGATCTCGCCCACCTGGAACTGCATCGCGCTGAACTGATCGTATGTGATCTCCGGTTTTGCCTCAATGTCGATCACATTTTCCTCTTCCTCTTTTTTCTCTTCTTCTGCCGGATGAAGTTCTTCCACTTTTTTCAGCACTTCTTCCACATCAAGTCTCTGGAACAGGATTTCCGGCTTATCTGTCACATGTCCGTCTCCCAGCTGATCCAGGATCTTTTTACTCGTAGACGGCATAAAGGATTCCAGAAGTCTTGCACCGGCGGAGATTCCCTGGATCAGATTCCAGAGGACAGTCTCCAGACGGTCTTTCTTCGCCTCGTCCTTAGCCAGAGCCCAAGGCATCGTCTCATCAATATACTTATTGCAGCGTTTGAACAGATTAAAGATTTCTGTAATGGCATCCGCCACCCGCAGGCCGTCCATCTTTTCATCTACTGCTTTTGGAGTATTCTCCATAACCGCCTTCAGATCTGCATCCACTTCTTCTGCCGCACCTTTGTCGGTAACTGTTCCTCCAAAATATTTATTTGTCATGGAAACAGTACGGTTTACAAGGTTGCCCAATGTATTAGCCAGATCAGAATTCAGCCTCTCTACCATCAATTCCCAGGAAATGACTCCGTCGTTTTCAAACGGCATCTCATGAAGTACAAAATAGCGCACTGCATCCACTCCGAAGAAATCGACCAGCTCGTCAGCGTAGAGTACATTTCCCTTTGATTTACTCATCTTTCCGTCCCCCTGCAGCAGCCACGGATGTCCGAATACCTGCTTCGGCAGCGGAAGTCCCAGCGCCATGAGGAAGATCGGCCAGTAAATCGTATGGAAACGGATAATGTCCTTTCCGATCAGGTGCAGATCAGCCGGCCAGTATTTTTCAAACTTCTCTGAACTGTTTCCATCGCAGTCATAGCCAATTCCGGTGATGTAGTTGGTGAGTGCGTCAAGCCATACATATACAACATGCTTATCGTCAAAGTCCACCGGAATTCCCCATTTAAAGGATGTTCTGGATACGCACAGGTCCTGAAGCCCCGGAAGGAGGAAATTGTTCATCATCTCATTCTTACGGGAAACCGGCTGAATAAACTCAGGATGCGTATTGATGTGCTCGATCAGACGGTCCGCATATTTACTCATTTTAAAGAAATATGCCTCTTCTCTCGCAGGCTGAACCTCGCGTCCGCAGTCCGGACACTTGCCGTCCACAAGCTGTGACTCCGTAAAGAAGGACTCACAAGGCGTACAGTACATTCCCTCATAATATCCTTTGTAAATGTCCCCCTGCTCATAGAGCTTCTTGAAAATTTTCTGAACCTGCTTCTCATGATCCGGATCAGTTGTGCGGATGAACTTGTCATAAGACGTATCCATCATATCCCATATTCTTTTGATCTCCTTGGAAACATTATCCACAAACTCCTTCGGCGTAACGCCCGCCTCTTCCGCTTTCAGCTCTATCTTCTGGCCATGCTCGTCTGTTCCCGTCTGGAAATAGACATCATAGCCCTGGCTCCTCTTATAGCGTGCGATGGCATCCGCCAGCACAATCTCATAAGTATTCCCGATATGCGGCTTGCCTGATGTATAGGCGATCGCTGTTGAAATATAATACTTCGGTTTTTCTGACATATTTACCTCCTCTTTCTCGTTCCGGGACGTAGTCAACTTCAATTTCACTACGTCCCCAATTGAAGTTTACTGTGTCCCTAAATGCAGTTTGCCCTGTCCCTTTTTGAACTACAATTATTGGGAAAAAGCTTGATCCGCCAAGAATTTCAGCGAAAAAATCCCGCCTTCTTATCCTTTAAGAAGACGGGAATCATTCCGTGTTACCACTTCTCTTCGTCCTCCCCTCACGGAAAGGACCTCAGCGAGTGCCGGTCAGCACTCCTCCGCTGTAAAGGGCGGACCCATCGCAGCCTGCTGCACACATGTACAGGTCGGTGCGCTGCTCAGAAGCCATCTTCATCTGCCTTCCATCCGTTCCTCTCAGCGCCGGCTGCCGCTTCTGAAAAGCTTTGCAGTCCTTACGGAACTTCTCTGTAGAATCTCCGACAGATTACTCTCTTCGTCATTGCTTTTTCCGATATTTCAAATTCTTCAGGTCTGTTAAAAAGGTTAGCACAGGAACCTGCGAATGTCAAGCTCCGCGGCCGTACTCTGCGCTGCCCTGCAGGCCCGCGCCCTATAGTCGGCGGCAGTCGTGCATCGTGCTGCAGCTCCAAAAATCTTATTCCGTCTGATCCCTGTATCCCGCTTTGTCTCTCTGCAGAACTTCTGATCCTCTCCCGGAAAGCCCGTTCTTATCTTTTCACAAAATATTCTTCATACCACACAAGGAAGGTATAGATCGTCCATACCTTTCTCCAGTTGTCTGAATTTCCTCCCACATAATCGTCAAAGATCGCGTTGATCTCGTCCACATTGAAGAACTTCTCAGCCATCTCGCTGTGGAACTTCGCTTTAACATCCTGATTGTAGCGTTCGTCCGCCATCCAGATACGGATCGGCACGATGAATCCCAGCTTTTTGCGGAATGCGATCTCATCCGGAAGAACCTTGGCAGCCGCGGTGCGGAATGCCACTTTGTTCTGTTCCTCGTTTACCTTGAATCTTGCAGGCATTCTCGATGCAATGTCGAAGATCCTGCGGTCTGTAAGAGGCATGCGGATCTCCAGGCCTGCTGCCGTGCTCATCTTATCCACATTCAGATAAATATCTCCCTCCAGCCAGATCTGAATATCTACATCAGACATCCTGGTCAGCGGATCAAGCCCTTCCGTTTCCTCATAGATATTCTGCACCAGCTCGATCGGAAGCACGTCCGGATCATATTTCTTCAGGATCCGCTTTTTCTCATCTTCCTTCATGATATTTGTATTTCCGACATAGAATGTCTTCAGATTATCACCGTACCGCTCTGCATTCCGGTACATATTATATCCGCCGAAAAATTCGTCTGCTCCTTCTCCCGAGTAGCAGAGCTTCGTGTGCTTCGCCGTCTCATTGCACGCGATGGTAAACGCGATCGCCGAAGCGTCTCCCAGCGGCTGCTCCATATTGTACATCACATACGGCACGATCGCAAAATACTCTTCCGGGGTGATCAGACATCTGGAATTTTTGCGCCCCAGGATATCTGCAGTCTCCTTTGCCAGCCCGGATTCATCGAAACGCGGCTCATCATACCCGCAGGAATCCGACATCTCCGCATCTGACATTGCCAGAACATAAGAGGAATCCACGCCTCCTGACAGGAAAGATTCCGCTGTCTCATCCTTCGATTTTACCTCCGGCATGATCTCCTTCAATGTGCTGTGGATCTCATCCGCCCAGTCCTCCAGAGATCTGCTCTCATCCGGATGGAATTCCGGTGTCCAGTACCGTTCGATCTTCAGCTTTCCATTCTGCCAGATCAGATAGTGTCCCGGCATCAGCTTCTTCAGCCCCCGGAAAAATGTATTCTCTCCCGCCACATAAGTAAGGCTCAGATAAATCTGCAGCATTTCCTCATTGAGTTCCTTTACAAATCCTGGCTGCTCCATGATCTGCCGGATCATCGTCCCATAGAGGAGCCTGCCGTCCGCCGTCTCATAATAATAAAATGGTTTTGTCCCGAACTGATCTCTCAGACAGAAGAGCTTCTTCTCCTCGTCATCCCACAGTGCAAATGCAAACATGCCGTACATGTGGTCAGCCATCTCACAGCCCCACGTCTCATAGGCTTTGACCAGGATCTCTTTTTCACGCTCTTCTCTTGAGAGAGAAAGATCGATGCCAAGGCGCTCGCACAGTTCCTCCCAGTTACGGATATGTCCTCTGTACTCCTGAACTTTTATCATAGGTTTGTCCTCTCCTGAAAAAAATTTATCGAAAACTGTCAACGATATACCAGTATTATAAACGAAAGCTGCCAGGATAACAACCGGCAGCCACGGTTCTTTCCAAGCCTTTGATCCCGCAGTTTATACGTTATTCCGGCAGCTGCGGCTGAGTCTATGAGTTTTGCCTCCCGCCGCATTTTTTGTGGACATGCTTGTGGACGATCATTTTTCTAAAGAGATGGAAATATTTCATGCAGAATGTTATACTTAATTTATTCATTTCACTTTCAGGAGGATACAAACATGTCAGAATTTTCCGAACTTCTTTCCGAATATATCCACAGGAAAAATATCCGTACGTACTCTCTTGCAGAATACTGCGGCATCGACCGCTCCATGATGTACAAGATCATCCGTGGGAAGCGCACACCGACCTCCCTGGAACTGATCGATAAGATTTGCAATTATCTGCAGCTTACTCCTGGAGAGTGCAAGGACCTGATGGAAGCATATCAGATCACCCAGGTAGGGTATGACAACTATTACAGACGTAAGGATATGCTGGATTTTTTAAGCAATTTCCGCGATATTGCGAACAAGAACACGATCTCCTCTTCATTTTCCATGATGACGGACTACACCGCGCCTCTTGTTCCATTGACAAATGAGTCTGAGGTGAATCAGGCGGTATTCACGATCATCACAAAACAGATCCAGCGCGGAAGCGGTCAGATCCAGATGATACTCCGCCCTGATTATACCTTTTTAACTCAGCTCCTGACGTTTTCACAGCCCAGGGATACCACCCTTGTGATCAGTCATATCATTTGTCTGAACAATTCTGAGCAGGTTACCTCTGCAAAGAAAAACTATAACCTTCACTGTCTCATGAATATTCTGCCTCTGTGCACATGCAGCTATCAGTATCAGCCTTACTATTATTATGATAATATTATTTCACAGCTCGAATCCTTCCGTCTGTTTCCTTATCTGATACTGACAGACGACTATGCCGTCATCCTCTCAGAGAAACTGAACACAGGGTTTCTGACTTGTCAGAAGGAAAGCCTTGAAATGCTCGAACAGATTTTTGAAAATTATATACATCAGTCCAGACCTCTGCTGACCAAGATTGAAAACGTCTACGACCAGCTCCGTTACGTCCAGGAAATCCTTCGCTTCGATTCTACGGTCGAGTACAGCTTTCAGATGACCCCATGCATGACTGCTCTTCTGACCCATGATTTTCTTGAAAAAAACGTCAGCAGGCAGATTCCCGCGCGGGATGCCTTCATCGAAACCTTTGAAAAGCATATTCACAATACGTATGAGCGCCACCTGAGCAGGAATCATACGCTGATTTTCTCTGAAGAAGGCATCTGGGAATTTCTGCGGACAGGCCATCTGGAAGAATATCCTTCCTATATTTATACAGCGCCATCCCCTGAGGACCGTATTCTTCTGATCAAGCTTCTGACCAAAGAACTCCGCCACAATACGTATCGTATGCGCATGCTCAGACAGAGTATAGGCCCGGTCCGGAACGGAGCCAACATATACATTACATCATCTGCCGGCTATCTGCTCTTTACCCCTCTGGGTTCCAGCACGCCTGTCTATCTCAACATCGAAGAGACCGGACTGCTCATGACCTTCCTGGACTTTTTTGATTCGATGGACGAATCTCTATTTTATCCACCCGCTGAGACGCTCAGCAGGCTGGAAAAGATCATTCAGGATTATTCTGCTGCTTATCTTTAGTAAATAGGCAAAACATCGTTCCCTGCTCCAGACATACTGAGAGCCGCCCGGTCCGGGCGGCTCTCCTGTATATTCCCATATTCACCTAGTCTCTCTCCACGCTCCACTCGAGAATGGTTCCTGTATTTGCGTCGATCTCAAAGTCATACTCTATCATCTCATGGATGATCTCTCCCTCGTATTTATAACGTCCGTCATCATAGTCAAGTTCGATCCGGATATCCTGCTCCGTCGCCCCTTCCACTCGCGCCAGGGCGATTCCGATCGCGTCTTCCATGCTGATCGCCACGTTCGCATTTCCTGCGCCGGAGTTCTGCTGTGTATTCGACGATGCGCCGCTGTTTCCCTGCGCGCTGTTCTGAGACTGCGCCGCATTCGTATCAGAGGTATTATTCTGCCCTGCAGCGCCATCCTGAGCCGTCGTTCCATTCTGTGAAGCGGTTCCGTCAGAAGGTGCTGCATAATTCTCATTTGTCTCTATATCGGAGCTTATAATACTTCCGTCAGAAGCCAGGATCTCATAATCGTACTCTTTTTCTGCGACATCAAAACGGATCTCGTAGATTTTTCGTCCGTCATCCCGGTCCTCAGACACTTTCAGCCTCGTCGTATCAGACTCGTTTACCCCTGCGTCATTCAGCGCCGCCTCAAGCGCTGCGTCACGTCCGATGTCTCTTCCGCTTCCGCACCCCGTAAGCGCTCCTAAAACCATCATTGCTGCTGCCGCTGCTGCGATATATTTTTTCTTCATCTCTTTAACTCCCTTCTTTTCTCTGCGGTTTGCTATTTGTTTTGTTGATGTTACTATACCCCGGAAAGATTAAAGCAAGATTAAAGGAAGAGATTTTTTTCTAATTTTTATTTTTTATCTGCTTTTCCTCAGCCGGAAAGCGGAAAGTAAACACACTGCCCTTTCCGGGAGTGCTCTGAACTTCCACACAGCCGCCATGCGCCTCCGCAATCCATTTCACCATGGAAAGCCCCAGACCGGAATGGCTTCCTCCCGCTCTCGATGCATCTGCCCGGTAAAAACGCTCCCAGATATGGGGAAGATCTTCCTCTGAGATCCCACTGCCGTCGTCGCTCACTGTGCCGATGATCTCCCCCTGCCCGCGGAGAAGCGATACCTCCACTCTCCCGTTCTTTCTTCCGTAGGAAACCGCATTGGAGATCAGATTGTCCAGCAGACGGATAAAAAGCGTCTCATCCACGCAGGCCATGATATCGTCACCCGCCCGGCAGCTGATCTGTACTCCGTTTCCGCCGGCATCCGCCAGCAGCTGCTGTTCCTCCACTGTCATCTGCGTAAGTTCACTTACATTGACCCACTCCCTGTGCAGAGGCTGCCTGCCCTGATCCGCCCGGGACAGAAAGAGCAGCTGGGAGATCATGCCTGCCATATCCCTGGCCTTCCTCTCGATCAGAAGGATCTGTTCCCGCTGTCTTCCGGTCAGCTCCCCATCTTCCAGACATTCAGAACACTGGGCAAGGATCACGCTGACCGGTGTCCGCAGTTCATGAGAAACATCCGATGTGAACTGCTTTTCCCTTTTGAACGCTGTCTCCAGTTCTTCCAGCATATCGTCAAACGTGCCTGCGAGCCCATATATCTCATCCCTGTTCTTTCCACTCCGGTCCTTCTTTCCCTCACCGCCCAGTCCGATCCTGCGGGACAGATCCGCATCTGCGCGGATCTTCTGCACCGTTGCCGTGATCTTCTTCACAGGCAGGAGCGTTCTTCTCGTCATACGATATCCGATCAGAGCCGTCACCAGCGCCATCAGAGGAAACAGGATCACCGCAAAACGCACTGTCACATTAAAGCTTTCCTCCGCATCTGTAACGGACGTGATTCCTCTGACATAGACGGTATAATCTTCCGCAAGCCGGAAGGACATATCATATACATACCAGTCCGTGTCTCCCTCAGGAATCCTTCTCGTTCTCCCGTCCGCTATCTCCGGCTGAACGTCGAAACCGTACGGCACCCTGCCGTACAGGAAATACATATCTTCATCATACAGCGACAGATAGACATCCTGCGTCACAGAATAAAAATCAGAATCCAGCCGCAGCTCACCGTCCCGAAGAGTGATATCATCCGAACTGTCCTGCACCCGCCGTTCCAGCTTGGACTGAACACTGGCAAGGATCTCCCGGTTGCTCAGAGAAAACAGGATCGCAAGGACGGCACATGTCGCAAGGACCATAAAAAATGTATACAAAAGCGTCAGCTTGATCTTTAAAGACAGTCTGTTCATTCCTTCTCCTTCAAGACATATCCGGCGCCCCTCACAGTATGGATCAGCTTGGATTTCTGACCCTCATCGATTTTTCTGCGCAGATAGCGGATATACACGTCGATCACATTTGAACTCCCCATATAATCATAATTCCATAAATGCTGCTCCAGCCGTTCTCTGGAAAGTACAGTGCCCGCGTTCTGGACCATGTAGCGCAGGAGCGCAAATTCTTTTCCCGAGAGCTTGATCTCCTTTCCGCCCCGGATCACCTGATGTGTATCCATGTGCACTTCCAGGTCTCCGACCCGGTAGCAGGTCTTCGGAGTATCCATTGGTTTTCTCAGAAGCACCCTGATGCGCGCCGAAAGCTCCTCAAATGCAAAGGGCTTTACCAGGTAGTCATTGGCGCCTGCATCCAGTCCGCTGACCCGGTCTTCGATACTGTCCTTTGCCGTCAGAAGCAGCACCGGCGTGCTGATATTTTTGCTCCGCAGCTTCCTGAGGACCGAGAGTCCGTCCATGACCGGCATCATGATATCCAGCACCGCAGCATCATACTCCGCGCTCTCCAGATATTCAAGCGCCTCCTGTCCGTTGAAACATGCGTCCACACTGTAATGCTCCGCTTCCAGCCTGGAGACCAGTATTCTGTTCAGATCTTTTTCATCTTCTGCGATCAAAATCCTCATAACGATCATCTCCTCATACCCCTAGTATAAAACACACCGCCGGCACTGGCAAGGCACCAATAACCGCCGCTTGACACCTGCCGGGATTTCGTTCTACTATGGGAATGTCGAACAATAAGACCGGAAAGGAGACCTCTATATGGGAAAAAATATTTCACAGCAGCTGCTTGAATTTATCGAAAACAGCCCGACCTGCTTTCACGCAGTTCAGGCCATGACAGACATCCTCTCTGCAGAAGGATTCACAGAGTTAAAAGAAAATCAGAAATGGCACATAGAAAACGGCGGAAGGTACTTCGTCACGAGAAACGGATCATCTCTCATTGCCTTTACCGTTCCGGTTCAGGAGATGAAGGGTATGCATATCATCGCCAGCCACAGCGACTCCCCCTCCTTTAAGATCAAAGAAAATCCCGAACTGGAATCCGAAGGACATTACATCCGGCTGAACGTCGAGGGTTACGGCGGCATGATCCGTGCACCCTGGTTTGACCGTCCGCTCTCTGTCGCCGGAAGAGTGATCGTAAAGGATAAGGCACAGGGGGGCTTTCGCTCCATCCTCGTCGATATCGGCCGCGACCTTGTCATGATCCCGAATCTGGCGATCCACATGGACCGTCAGATCAATGACAGCTGCAAATACAATATCCAGAAAGATATGCTCCCCATTTATGGTGACCTGTCGGCAAAGGGTACTTTTATGAAACTGATCGCAGATACGGCAGGAGTCCCGGAGGAAGAGATCCTGGGGCATGACCTTTTCCTGTACAACCGGCAGAAAGGCACTGTCTGGGGAGCTTCCGGAGAATTCCTGTCCTGCAGCCGCCTGGACGACCTGCAGTGTGCCTTTGCCTCCCTGAAAGGCTTTCTTGCCGGGAAACGTCAGGAATACCTTGCTGTCCACTGCGTGCTCGACAACGAAGAAGTGGGGAGCGGGACAAAGCAGGGGGCTGCCTCCACCTTTCTTTATGACACACTGACAAGGATCCATACCTCTCTCGGGCTCTCACAGGAAGATTATCTCATCCATCTTGCGGACAGCTTCATGATCTCCGCAGACAACGCCCATGCAGTGCATCCCGCCCACACCGATAAGGCTGACCCGGCAAACCGGCCGTACATCAATGGCGGAATCGTCATCAAGTTCAGCGCCAGCCAGAAGTACTGCACGGACGGGGTTTCCGCCGCCATCTTCCGTGATCTCTGCCAAAGGGCCGGCGTCCCTGTTCAGACTTTTGTAAACCGTTCCGATATGGCCGGCGGTTCCACCCTCGGAAATATTTCCAACACCCAGGTGGCGCTTAACACCGTTGACATCGGTCTTCCCCAGCTCGCCATGCATTCTCCTTATGAGACTGCCGGGGTCAAAGATACCGGATATCTGATCCGGGTGGCAGAAGAATTCTTCTGCTGATGTCTCCTGACTGACGCCGCTGTTACGCAGAAAATATTTCCTCAAAAAGATGCAGCCCCATATAGGAGCTGCATCCTTTTTTGTAATACTTAAAAGATTATTTCTTTTTTCTGATCACGATCACTGCCACTACTGCTGCGACACAGATCACCAGAACGATCACGATCGGCACTACATTTACACTGTCACCAGTCTTGACTCCATTGGAATTCTGTGCAGATGTCGTCTTTCCAGCAGAAGAACTGCCGTTCTTATCTGACGTATTTCCTGTCTGTCCCTGGTTTGTGCTGCCATTTCCGGTACCTGTTCCCGATGTGCTGCCATCAGCTGATACCAGCTGTGTCATAGCCGCTTTAAGTGATGCCACAGATGCATTTACTTCTTCCTGAGTTGCCTCCTCATTTTCTAATACATCCTTGGCTGCTGCAAGTGCTGCCCGCATTGTCGCAAAACTCTCTGTCTGATAGTCGGCCTCGTTGAGTGCTTCAGCCTGTGAGATCAGATCTTCCAGAAGATCCTTGCTCGGCCTCAGTCTCAGATCCGCCATCGCTGTCAGCAGATTCTGCCATGCGCTGTTTACCTCTTCCTGTGATGCAAATGCATCTTCATAGGCGTCTTTTGCCTCAGCCAGTGCTGTTGTAAACGCTTCTTTTCCTGCTTCCAGATAGCTGTCCAGATTGCCGTTCATCTTTTCAGCCAGAGCGATCACATCCGCGAGATCATCCTTATCTGCCTCTTTGAACTCCATGTACTGCATCGCCTTGATCAGGTTCTGCCATGCAGTGTCAACTTCGAACTGTGTCACGTCGGTATCGCCGGCCTGTACTCTTGCAAGAACATCCTGTGCAGTCTGAAGCGCTTTCTCAAAGTTCTCTCTGACTACATCCATAACGCCGTCTGTGTTTACCCCGCCGGCAAGCTCGATCGCATATTCCAGAACTGCCGTAGATATCTCTTCATCCGGCTCCGGATTTTCTGAAGGCACGAGGCCTGCCACCGCATTCTTGAATGCTGATACAGCATCAATGAACTCCTGCGGATTCACACGCTCAGTTCCTGCCGTCTCAGCTTCTTTGTCCTGAGCGACCAGAGCGTCGATCGCGTTCTTCGCATCTGTCAGCGCCTGATAGCTTGAAGCTGTATAGTCTTCTGCATTATAAAGCTCATAAGAAGCTGCTTCCAGCTCCGCCAGCTCACGGTTTCTCGTAGAGTATTCCAGAGCTGCCTGTGCGTTCTCTACATTCGCTTTCAGAGTGTCTGCATCAGCCTGAGACAGGTTGTCTGCATTCTCCAGTGCTACCGCCAGCTTATTCAGTGCAGATTCATAAGCAGTGTAAGTCACACTTGTGTAAATCGCATTTTCGTTGCTCACTTTGCCGTCGACCAGAGCCTGAAGCTCGTCCACATTCGCTGCCTTCATCACAGCATTGTTGTATGCCGACTGCAGAGAGCCGAGCGCCGAATCAACGATCGTCTGGCTCGCGTTCGCATTGTTGTAAACGTCGTTCGCCACATCCCATGCCGCCTGATAAGCATTCTTGCTGTCTGTCGTCCAGGCATCCTCCGCCGCCTGCTCAAGGGCTGCTCCAAGGTCGCTCTTGTCGACTGCTGCGCCGCGGTCTGCCGATACCGTGATCTCAGCGATCTCCGGGATCACATCTGCCCATGAGACAGTGATGCTCTCCAGTGTCTTTCCTTCCGGAATGATAAACTCATTGACTGCCTGGTTCAGTCTTCCAAGACTTTCCTGTCCGTCCTCGCCAATGTATTTTGCAGTCACTTCTGCATTCGATACTTCACCGAGCTGGATCAGTCTGATGGACGCCACGCCTTCCGGCTCAGAGAGACGGTAGGTGAAGGAGCTATCCGCTGCAGATGACTTGTAAGTCGTGCTGTAATTGCCGTCCAGCATATTGGACGGGATCTTGCCTTCTTCTTCCACATCTTCAGAGATGATGTCCCTGTTTCCTTCTGTGGAAATATATGCTCCGCCGTTGATCTGCAGCTCACTGATGCCGACCCATCTGTGTGAATATGTCTCCACCGGCGTGATGCGGATATATCTTCCGTCAACGTCAAGATCCGCAGCCTCTGCATACATATAGCCCGGGTTCATATCATCATGTGTCAGAGTGATACCCTGCATGTCTTTTGCGGTTGTATCATCCCATACATTCTCTGTCTCCTGTCCTACATGGAGAACGGTTGTCCACTCTTCACCGTCTACGGATACTTCAAAATCAGCATTTCTCAGGTAATTGAGCTGTGTCTCGACAATATAGTAACGCAGGGATGAGAAATGGATCACCTGGCCAAGGTCAAATGTAATGTGTTTTCCCGCCTCCTGAGCACCGTTGATCATACCGATCGTGCTAAGGTCGCCATCGAATACGTTATCGACCGTTCCGGATACACGCATATCATTTGTTGTCTGAGCCATCGCGAAATCACTTTCCACTGCCCTTGTTCCGACAAAAGCATAATCCACATCAAACTGTGTCAGATTAAGTTCCACGCTGTCCGCTGTGCTGCGGATACGGATATACCTCGCATCCACATCTCCGCCGCTGTATTCACTCCAGCCAATACCGTTCATGGAAGTCTCCACCACTGTATTCTCCGGAAGCTCAGAAACCGCAACGCCGGTCACTTTCTTGATACGGTCAAGCTTCACGCCGATATACTCATCCGAATTCAGATAAACCGTACCCGGTGTCAGAGAAACGATTCCCTCATCCGCCACAGCTGTGATATCTGTATTTACATTCGTATATACATACTCGGATGTTCCTCCGGCCGGCTGCGCTTCTTCTACAGTGAACTCTGAGAACTTGCCCCAGCTTCCCTGGCGCGCCAGATTTCTGATGCGGATATACTGTGCGCTTGTTCCGGTCAAATCGATATTCAGCGTATCCATGCCGGAAGATGCTCCCGTATAATCCTCATATCCTTCCACCGGAGTCCAAGTCTCGCCGTCAACGGATGTTTCAATCGTGTAGTTGACAAGTTTGTCGCCGCCGTCATGTCCGACTACGATATGCGCGCTCACCAGATCTGCGACTTTTCCGAGATCATATCCGATATAATCGTCTACGAGGAAGTCGTCCCCTGTTGTATTGCCGCTACCGTCCGGATCGTACCATACATAGCTGTCGTCATTGCCGTCATAGAGATTTGCCTCGGAGCCCTGATAGATCACCCAGCGGTCCGTACGGATCACATTGTACTGGATCGGCGTCACTGCCCCGCTCTCAGGAGCAAGGATCTCGATCTCGGAGATTCTCACCCAGCCGGCTGTATCCGCCTGATTCAGAATCCGTACTGCCGTTACATCTGCAACGCTTCCGAAGTCAACTGTCTGATCGGATGCATTTGTAAGTGTTCCTGCTTTCACCCACTCATCTGATCCGTCAACCTGGTACTCCACATCTGCATTAGAGAGTACATCATCTGCTGCCGACACGCCCTGAACCAGTCTGAAAGATCCTATTGTCTTAGGCTCGTCAAATGTAACTGTAAGCGTTGAACCTGCAGCAATGACCTCCCGGTTCGGAGCCTCATAAGGTCCTTTTGCGAGCTGTACTTCTGTGCTGTCGCTTCCGTCAAAATAGTTTGCTTCTGTTCCGCTTCGAACGGAGATTCCGTCATACGTCACCGTACCTGTATATCTCTCCTGCTCTTCCGGCTGCTGTGCGGAATTTCTATTGATCTGGATCTCGCATACATTCAGATAAGCGTCCAGCTGGTTATCTGCGGTTGCCACCAGCCTGATTCCCATTGCCTGGAAATCTTCCGGAAGATTCTCTTCTTCGACCACAACCTCAAGATACTGCCCCTGCACTCCGGTAAAAGCATTCTCCATGCCTGTCAGCTCAAGATCATACCATTCGCTTCCGTCAAGCGTATACTGGAGCTTTGACGCCTCAAAATGATTCTTTCCTGTACCCAGCAGGAAGCGGATATCGCTGATGCTGATCACGCGGTTATACATCACGCCTACATAGTCGCCTGTATAGATCCATACCGGATTCCGATAGCTTGCCATTGTGCTGTCATCGCCGTCGAATACATTATCGGTACTTCCGTTTGGAGAATCCGTCCTGTTTGTGATAAAGGACTGGATGACTGCATCCGGATTCATCGCCGTCTCCGCATACTTGGAAACATAATCTGCCATTGCCTGGATAAACGGAACGATATGCTGTACTCCTACTTCTGCATACTCATAATGGTCGAGGTACCAGAGCGCATGCGTCTTGGAGCTGTCAAATGCTGTCTTTCCTGCCGTATTATACTGAAGGATCGCAGTTGTATCACCATTGATCACTGCTTTGACTCCATTCAGATAAGCGATCGCTGCATCCGTCGTATCATCCCAGCAGTCAAGCCAGTAGATGATCTGATCTTTTACATTCGTATCACCCGCCTGAGCCTCATATATATCTGCCGCATCCTGAAGCACTTCAAACTCGGCAATCAGAGCATCCACATCCTCTGCTGTCACAGTATTAGAGTTCAGCTTGTCCTTGAACGCTGTGAGCATCGGCGCCAGGTCAACAGATTCCTGAAGCGCTGTTACCCTGCTGTCCATGTTCTGGTTCATCATGTGCTTGGACAGTTCTCTGAGCGCGTTGGATCCCTCTGTCTCGATTGCGGAATTATGATCTACATATTTAAAAGAATTATTCCATGCCAGATCTGCTTCCTCTTCCGTCTCCCATATATTCCAGGAATAGCATGCGTTTCCGAAAATTGCCACCTTGCTCGGTTCTGACTGCTGCATCGGGTTCAGCACGATACCCTGGATCTTAGCCGGATCTACCCCCGGATGGAGGAATGTGCTGTATCCGCCCATGATCAGATGATTCTTAGAGTTATCTGTACAAGGCCAGTTAATCCACATGTAAGGTCCGCGTCCTGCCGTATTCGTAAAGGTCTCTGTGAAGCTGTTGCTTACTTCGCCCCATATTCTTCCGCCAGTCATAACGATCTGTACATTCTCCGGGAACTGCTGATAGTAGCTCTGTCCGTTGTACATATATTCAACTGTACAGAACGGAAGAGTCTGCTTCAGATCCGGGTATTTCTTGCCCATCTCTGCCAGCCAGTCCGTCATATCGTTCAAAAACTTAATGTAGTTGTCTGCTCCCACATTAGCAGCGTCGTCGGCCAGAATTGCAACCTGCCTTACGCCGGCCTCAATCACCTGCTCAAATTTTGCCTGCACAATCGCCAGGTCTTCCTGATAATGCTCTTCCGTATCAAACCTGACTGCATTATTCATAAATGTATGAAGTGCATACACAAACCGGCACTTGGAAGCATTTCCCGCGTCGGCGAGAGGCTTGATCAGCGTCTCGATCTCCTCGTCCGTATAAAGCTGTCTCCAGTTGGAGTTATGCTTCGGATCATTCTTCGGCGCATAGAAATAAGAATTCAGTTTATAGTATCCGCCCCATGTCATCAGGTTAATCCTGTCTTCTGTTGACCACGGATTGCCATAGTATCCTTCAATAAATCCGCGGCTTGCCACGTCCGCCCAATCCTCAATGTGGAAATTACGGATCGTGTAGCTGTCCATCTGCTTAATGATATGATACAGTGATGTCAGACCGTAAAAGCTGGCGTCTGTATCCGCTCCGAGGACTGTGATCACACCGTCACCACTGTCCAGGACATAGGAGTCAAGCTCATCAAACAGCCCTTCTGTCGTTACCTCGATATTCTCGTCGACATAATTGTCAACATACTCACCGGATCCGTCGATTCCGACGAGGATGTTCGTCATTCCATCCACGATACTATCTGATTCCTCGACTGAAATATCGCTCTTGAGTGCAAGCGTCTCATTCAGCCTGTCCTTCGTCGCTTCATCGATCCCGCTCTCATAGACCACATTAACTTCGTCGCGAATGATGTAATCCCCATCCTCGTACGTCATCACATGAGGCGTTGGATAGATCTCGTACTCAGTCTGGTCAGCTGCTTCCGCTTCTGCTGCCGGCGCAATGTAAAGACTTCCCGCCAGCATCGCAGCCGCCAGGACAAACGAGCCTGCCCTGCGGAATCCTCTGCGATTCCAAAAAGTTACTTTGTTTCTCTTCACTTTTCATCTACCCTCCATTTCTATAGATTATCCATAGCGAGATATCGATCTGTATAAAAAAAACCGATTCCCGAAAGATAAACTGCCGTAATTACCCCTCTTTCTTCGGAATTCGGTTTTGCCCATTGCTGGTAACAATCCATATCTGCGCTATAATTAATACAATTATAGCAATTTGTGGCAGAAATGTAAATAGAAATTGTCGTTTTTCACAAATCGCAAAAACTAAAACAAGAATTTTTGTGCCGTTTTTTCTGTTTTTGGTATGAGAATCTACCTATTATATAAAATATATCCAATTAAGATTTTACGGATCCTCAAGAAGAACAGTATCCGCCCAGGTCTCGGGCAGGACCTGGCTTTGTTCCGCTGCCAAAACAAAAAACCCGAACACTCTTCCGAGCATTCGGGTTTCCTCATTGAGAGGCGCAGACCGGATTTGAACCGGTGAATCAGGGTGTTGCAGACCCACGCCTTACCACTTGGCTACTGCGCCTTACATATGAAGCACCTTGCGGCTGCATTGAACCGCACTTGTGCGATGTAGAAATATTCTATTCAGATATCTTCTGAATTATACCAGAATTCATGGTATTCGTCAAATAATTTTTTTATTGGCCAAAATTCAGCCTTAAACGAATGCCGCGGACCAAACTGCAGCTTTTATTATATTCATATCTCACGCGCCAAAAAAATAAAATGGAACAGAGCATATCAGCACTGCATGAGAAGTTAAGGTTCTGCTAAAACTATGACCATAATCTTGCCCTGTTCTCTTTCTTCTATATATAATGCTTCAAACATTGTCATTAAAAATGTTTCAGAAAGGATTACTCACTCTTATGAAGAATACTCCTATCCTCACAGCCCTCAAGGGCATTATCATCGGCGGCACCATGCTGGTGCCCGGCGTCAGCGGCGGTTCCATGGCGATGATCCTGGGGATCTACGACCGCCTGATCACCTCAGTCAGCTCCTTTACCAGGCGCAAAAAGGAGAATCTGGCATTTCTCATCATCTTTTCCCTCAGCGGCGTACTCGGCATACTGCTCTTTGCCAGCCCGCTCCTTCGGCTCATTGAGCGTTACCCCATGCCCATGCTCTACTTCTTTCTTGGGGCAGTGGCAGGCGGGATCCCGCTGATCATAAAGCAGTCCGGGGTCCAGAAAGTGAGCTGGCGCTCCGCTCTCTATCTCATTCTCGGGCTTATGACAGTCTCCCTGTTTGCGCTCATACCCTCGTCAGGCTCTCAGTCCGAGATGACAGCCGGACCTGCGGGATTCTTTCTCCTTATGGCGGCAGGGTTCATCGCGGCGGCGGCGCTTGTCCTCCCCGGCATCA
>ERZ780162.233-NODE-233-length-47109-cov-4.394950_pt1 | contig 47109 bp, 36 predicted proteins | sample MGYA00511474_ERZ780162 | MGnify/ENA primary metagenome ERZ780162 (study PRJEB29588, sample SAMEA2143633) | human gut metagenome | biome: human gut; feature: human-associated habitat; material: faeces | place: Denmark | collected 2008/2010 ...
GCAAGGCGAAAAGGAGGCTGCGCCATCGAGGCAAGCGCCGCCGCTGCCCGTCGGAGCGACGCGGCAAGATCAAGGTATCGCACGAGATTTCGGAGCGGTCGGCGGCCACCGATGAGCGCGGCGAGCCCGGGCATTGGGAGGGCGACACGGTTGCCGGCAAAGCCGGCGCGCCTGCCTGCTGACGCTCGTCGACCGCAAAAACGGCTTCCTTGTCGGCGGCAAGCGCCGCCGCAAGACCGCCAAGTGCATCCGAGGCAAGATGCCGAGGGCCCTCGAAGGCCAGCCGCTCGGATCCGTCACGCTCGACCGCGGCAAGGAGTTCGCCGACCATGCCCGGGTCACGGACGAGATCGGAGTCGAGTTCTACTTCGCGCTGCCCCACCACCCTTGGCAGCGCGGCACGAACGAGAACGCCAACGGCCTCCTGCGGGAGTACTTCCCGAAGGGCGAGTCGCTGGCGCGCATGAGCGAGAAGCGCGTGCAGGAGGCGTACGATAAGCTCAACCGCAGGCCGCGCAAACGCCTAGGCTACCGGACGCCGTACGAGGTCCATTGCTCAGAAGTGTTGCATTTGATTTGAGGATTCAAGGGGAATTATTTCATACACAACGGGGATTACTGGTTTTTCTTTTCTGGACACTAATCCGGACATAATCTGGACATTTTCTGGACAAAGGCAAAGATGTCCAGAAAGTCGGAACGTGGCCTTTGCCCCTATGTACCCAGGCAATTTCCGTGAAGTGGGATGCAGACGCCCTGCTCTCCAATGCGACACTAATGCGACAATGTCGCATTAGTGTCGCATTGGAGGATGTCGCTGTGGCTTGTGGCTGGTAATTGCGGCTAATATATTAATTAAATTGCGATATTAACCGAAAATTAGCTAATATATTAATCATGATAAACATTCTTGAACATCAGCTTCCAGGCGAAGTCCTGGAAGACATTGCTTATCGTGTAGTGGCTCGTCGCAAAGAGCAGGGGCTTACGCAGGCGCAGCTTGCCGAAAAATCAGGTGTAAGCCTGGGCTCAATTAAAAGATTCGAGCGTCTACACCAAATCTCACTTGCATCGTTGGTAAACATTGCTTTCGCTCTTCATTGCGAAGAGGATTTCACTGGTTTATTCGCGCAGAAGCAGTACGCTTCCATCGAAGATGTGATCGCGGAAAGCAAGCGGAAGAGGTAGCTTGTGCAAGTTCCTGAAATTGACAGAGTTCGTGTTTCCTTCCATGGAGAAACAGTTGGCACCATTGCGTCGACTCCCGAGGGTCTGATGGCGTTCGAATATGTTGATGGGTGGCTTGCCGGCGGATTCAGCATAAGTCCGTTCAGCCTGCCCTTGGAGAAGCGGGTTTTTATTGCGCGGTGGCGCCCGTTCGACGGTGTTTTTGGCATTTTCGACGATAGCTTGCCCGATGGATGGGGGAAGCTCTTGGTTGACAGAGCGCTGGCTAAACACGGGCTGAACCCGCGTGAGGTTGGTTTTCTTGCCCGTTTATCATTCGTTGGAGCAAGCGGCATGGGCGCGTTGGAATATGAGCCAGAGACCGCAATTGCTGCTTCGTTCGGTGGGTTGGATTTCGACGTGATTGCGGAAGAGTGTGCTCGCCTTCTTGCGACAAATGAGTCGGACGATTTTGACGAACTGCTTGCTCTGGGTGGTTCGTCTGGCGGTGCGCGACCCAAAGTGCTTACGGAGGTTGACGGCGAAGAGTGGATAGTTAAATTCCCTTCTTCATTTGATACAGAGAACATTGGCGAGCAGGAATATTGTATTGCCCAGCTTGCTAAGCGGTGCGGCCTGGACGTTCCTGAAACTCGCTTGTTCCCCTCAAAACGGTGTTCGGGATACTTTGGGGTTAAGCGGTTTGATCGTGTTGGCACAGACCCCTCCCGGAAAGTTCATATGGCTTCAGCTGGCGCGTTGCTGGAATCGTCTCATAGGGTTCCAAATCTGGAATACGAACTGCTTATGCGGCTGACATCTTTGTTGACTGACTCGGCGTGCGATATTGATCAGCTTTATCGGCTGATGTGCTTTAACGTTTTCATTGGAAACAGGGATGACCATGCGAAGAACTTCTCATTTTTGTATAACGAGACAGCGGGGAAGTGGTCCCTATCGCCGGCGTATGATCTGACTCAAAACCCTGGTACATATGGAGAACGCGCTACTACAGTGAACGGCAAAGGCAAGGGGATAGAGCTTGCCGATTTGCTGGCCGTAGGGATGAAGGCGGGCCTTAAGCAATCATGGGCGCGCGATGTTGCTGAGGATGTCAGAGCGAAAGTGGAATCAGTGGGGCTGTTGGATTGTTCGTAGCGGTAGCCATGGCAGTGACGGCACCCATGCGACAATGTCGCCAAACTGTCGTGACATTATCGAATGGGTGTCGCTTAGCGGGCTGATTGCCGCCAGAAGGTGTCGTCCTTGACGCTTTCATATCATTGAAATAGACCAAAATTGACCAAAGAATTTTGGTCAATCAGCCGATTTCGAGCCAATAGACAAAAATCAGGCAATTTTTTGGTCTATTGCGGCGATACGAGCTGGTACTTGATGAAGTGGTGGCCGGCGACCCAAATCATGTTTCCGATGGGCAATTTTTTCGCACGAGCCCTGTGAGCGTTATCGATGCTGCGCAAAGGCCCATCTGCCATGGTGTTGAGCCTGAAGCAGGGATTATCGAGCTTATGGATCGGGCTTTGTCCATATTGAACCACGTTTAACTTCCGGTTTTGGTGTGCGTTCGGTGTCTCGTTCGTGCTTGCTCGCATCCATCCATTCTATGACGGAAATGGGCGTACTAACTGGTTTATCAGCATTATGTACTCTCGCATAGCTTCAGCCCGATTGTCGGGTATCTCTTGTCGTATTCGGTAAAGGAAAGAATCGAAAAGTATTACAAGAGTTTTTCGCTGTGTGCGCATCGCTGAACAGGGGTGATTTAACGCCATTTGTTATCTTGTTTTCTGAGTTAGTCGTAGATGCCATGGAGAAGCATGTTGGACTTGCTGCAAGAAAAGCGGAGCGACTTAGCAGACGCTGTTGATGCGGTAAATCGCGCAATCGCAGCGGAGGAAGAGGATGCGGGCCTGTGGCGCGTAGCATTTATCCTGGCCCAGGCCGCATTGTTCTCAGAAAGCGGTATGGTCACTGAGGAGCTGTGTGCAGTGTCCAAGATGTCCGAGCCCACCATGTCCAAGAAGCGCAAGCGCATCAAAGAGCTGGGCTTTTTACGAGAGGTGCACAAGGGCAGTCGGAGGTTTTATTCATTGGATTTGAGGAAGATGGACAGTGCGTAAATGCTCTTTTCTATCCGACAGAGATTACAAAGACAAGATTTTGCAAATTGTGGCAATTGGCTGATTTTGGAAGGGAAAAATGAACGAGTTATTGAGTGAACCGTGGGTTATTTCGGTAGTTACTTCTTTGGTAACGGCTCTATTTTTAAGCGTTTCGAAATTGATAGAAATTGCTTTTACAGAAAAAAGGAGAATCGCTGCCGAGTTGTCGCGAGAACGCATAAAGGCGATGCGGATGATTAAGCGGTCTTTGGAAAAGTCGGTTGAGATAGAGGATATAAGTACTTTGAAGCCAATCGAGATGGATAGCCTTGGTTTGTCTTTGAAGAATCCAACGATTGCTCTTTTGTGCGGAAGCGTTGGGTTAAGGGAGCTAAGTGATGAGCTTTATTCGGTTCTTGAAGATTGTCAGGGATCGCTAGGGATTCGGTCTCGCGCTGCCCTGGTCAAGCTTCATCAATTTCAGTTTCGGCTTATGGGGTTATACAAGGAGCTTGGACTGCCTGACCATGAATTTGCGGTCTATGTTTTGCCCGTTGCCGAACCTTTAAAGCGGTATATAAAGAAAATCGACAAGCTACTTGTAAGAGATGTGAATAAAACAAAGCTGAGGTATGAATCAGATTCAGGTGTCAGATGGTTCTTTTGGATAAGGGTTTATTCTTTTCAATGTTCTCGGATGGAAGGGCTTTTGAATGGCGTGAACGCTCCCAATTGTTATAGCGGTTCTATTTTTGTTGAAATGTCAAAGCGTCCGTTTTTGGCTGCTGTCGTTAACCTTCTTTTGATTTCAGGGGCTTGGGTAGCTCAGGCCTTAAATCCAGCATCGGCTTCTCTTATTGGCTCTATGGGGACACTGGTGGGCGCGATGATTCCGTTTTTGCTCGTTTATCTTTATAAAGAAAAGAAGGCTCGCTCATTTGTTTGGGATATTGTTGCAATATTTTTTGTATGGCTTATTTCGTTTATGGTCTCTTTAATTTGCTTATGGTTGTTTTGACTAGTGCGAACTTTTTGATGGCGCTGGATGAAGCGGTGCTTGCTTGGGTTGTGGATGCGGCCATAATCTTTTTCGAGTATGCTCCCAGATCAGGCCGTTCGACCATTTATTGGTTGTTGATTTTGAGCATTGCGAAATAAGGGTTTGGGAATTTGGCTGCCGTGTCGTTCGATGCAATCATGAAGCTGTTGTTTCTCAGCTTCTCTGCATGGCTTGCGTTGACTGAGAATCTGAAGGTGGCCGAGACTTCTTTGTCTGTGTCATAAAATACCGCAATCGTTAAAATGAAATCTCCTTCGTTCCACAAAAGCTCGTTTGCGATTTGCTCGGAGAGAAGAGGCTCTGGAATGCAGGGAGGCTTTTCATCATGCCCCTCGAACAGCTTGCTCCAGGAATCGTCTTCCCTTGCGAAGTGAACGTTAAGAGGGGTCAGAGAATCTCTTTTAAGCAAAAGAGGATGAACTAGCTCTGCGGTAGCCATTTTGATTTGCTGCATCCCTGCATTTGCCCAGCTTAGATTGATTGGATTTAGCGTATCCCAGTCAAAAGCAGTTGTCGGTCCCGGATAACTCCAGATGCGTGCTTCCATTGAGCGAATAACGCAGTCTTGCTTTGAGCATGATAAGGAAAATTTGAAATCGAGAGTCGACCCGGCTTTGTCGAAGTAGAGCGTTAATGGGTACCCATCGAAAGGGATAATTTCCAATTTTGCCTTCTGGGACTTTCTATGGATGAATTGGCAAAAGGGGATAAGCAGGGAAAGAGCTAACGCCAATGCTGAAACTATTAAACTTGAACATTCGTAAAGGGTCATTTTCATCCTTTTTTATTGAATATGTACTTTTGTCGCGCTTTGCAGTCCAATAATAGCCTTTCAGCGCCTTTCTCTTTTGCGGGTCATTTCCTTGTTGCGGGGCGTGTGGCTTTTATCCGCTGCTAGGTGCAGGCTTGCCAGAAAAATTGTTTGTCGAGGCAAAATCAAGCTTGAAGTGCGCGGCTGAGTTTGCAGCGTCTGCCGTCTTCCCTTTGTTGTTGCGTTGCGCTCTAAGGGATTAGGCTCTCTGGCATGCTCGTTTGAAGGAACGATACAGATCGCATTTATATCCTAGGCTGCTTAATGTTCCACCGGCGCTTGAGTTCGAAAGACTTGATGCCGGTAACGGAAAAATCGTTATCAGGGTATGGGTCCCATGGGTCCATCGCTCTATTCCTTTAAAGGCGCCGTGTACGGCAGGGCTGCTGATGTTGACGTAAAGGTGAAAGCTGATGCGCAACGTGCGGCTATGATTATCCGAAAGCAAAATTTCTATACCGAGAAAACCGTTTATCCCTGGGTGACGAAAGAAGATCTTGACTTGGGAGCCTTGAGCGGAGTAAGGCGCGAAATACGGTCTGCGCGTGAAAATCATCCTTGGCTTTCCCTTGATGACGAAGAGATGCTTAGAGCTTCGAGGCTCTGGTCCCGGGACCCCGCAACAGGCGAATGCGGATTCAACCTTGCGGCTATTATGCTCATTGAAAAGCAAGAAACCATCCTGGATGTTGCTCCGGTGTACCGCACGGATGTCATTCTTCGCCGTGCCGATACCGACCGATACGATGATCGGTTTGTTTGCAAGAGCAACTTGGTGGAGGCATACGGGGAGATTTCCTCTTTTTGCAAAAAGTGGATGCCCGATGTGTTTGCGCTCGATGAAGAAGGCAATCGTATAAGTGTTCGAGACGTTATTGTTCGCGAGCTTGTGGTTAATAGCTTAATTCACCGTGAATATACGAGCCCCCATATTGCAAGAATCGTTATTGATGCAGATGGCATTCATACCCACAACGCAAGCCGCGCCCTGTATGCGGGTTCGGTAACCCCCCAGCAATTTGGATCCAACTCCCAAGAACCCGATAATTGCCAATTTTTTCACTCAGATGGGTCGTTCCGAAGAGCTTGGAAGTGGCGTTCGGAATTTGTACAAGTTCTCTCAGCTTTATTCGGGGCGGGTTCCCGAGATGGAGGATGGCGATTTTTTCGAGGCGTTTGCTCCCGTGCCTCTTTCGGTGGCCGATGCGCTTTCCGAAAAGGCTCCAGCGCATAAGGGAGGCAAGAGCTCCGAAGAAATCGAGGCTGTGGTTGACGATTTACTGAGGAAGTACGGCAAGGTCTATGCATCTGAAGTGTCCGCCGGGGTGGTTTCGGTCGGCGAGAGAACCGTGCGACGCCACTTGGCGAAGATGGTGGGAGAAGGTCGTCTTGTTAAGGAGAATGGCGGCAGAACGACGGTTTACAGGAAGGCGGTGCGATAAATTTGCATTGAGCAGATGTCTTGTTTTTATTTGCGTTTGGCTATTTTGTTAAGCTTACGGTAACCCAGACAATCTTGAACCTCAAGCAGAGATATTTCTCTAAGCGCTTTATCGAGCGTTTCTACTGCTTGGACTGGGGTATAGCTCGTGAGCTGCCCGTTCCCGATTACGCTTTTCACCATAGCTTTTCGTTCTGAAAAGAGCTGTTGTGCCAATGGTGTATGAGAGCCAAGACCAGCCCTTGAATCGGTTGGCATGCTTAGGGCAAGCCCGAGAACGATACTGGATTCGACATCGGTAAATGATTTTTGGACAAGAAAAAAGTGGTTGTTTTGTAGGTTGGTTATAAGATCCTGCTGTTTGTTAATGATATGGGCCAGTGAATAAAACTTGTCAATAGACCGGATGCTTTCTCGGTCAAGTGAGGAAATGAAAAGATGCTAATTGTTTTGCCATTGGTCTTTCCCGAATAAGGGGATTGACTCGTAGAACGCCACCCCATCGAAGGTTTTGTTTTGGAGGCATATGTTGATATGTCGGCGATATCGTGCTTCAAATTGTCTATTTGTTCGACAATAAGAAAGGCGGCATTTCTTCTGACACTTCTCTTTTGGAGCAGGTAGACGATGAGGGCCGATGTTCCAGCCGCTGCAACAATTGCTTGAAGAAGTATTTCTATGAACGCCTTGGTCATTCTCCTCTATTGGTTTGCCGCTTCTATGTCCATGAGATTTGTTCTGTTTTTGGCCAAAGCTCGTTTGGGATCCCATGCCATTTCGAGACTTTGAGAAACATACTGTGCAAACTATGGTAAAAATGTGTCAGTTCAGCTCGGTTTTCATCATCGTTCGCCCATCGGATAAGTATCAACTTCATAAGTTCTTTATTGTCGTTGAAAAGGCTCTTTAATTGTTTTCTGACGTAGCCATCCTTCTCCAGCCCCCTCGGCTGCTTTGTTTTCAGCTTCCTTTAAAAGGCTAGAATATGGTTCCTTGATTTTAGAGAGAAAATAAAGCTTTGAGTAACCAGAGTTGATGACAGTGTCTTCCCTCCAGAAAGAATCATCGCGGTTAACTAGATCGATCCCGTAGTCAAAGATGAATTTTTCGGGGCTATTTTTACCGGGTAGCGCCACGATATTTTTGCTCGGGTCTTCTGTTTGGTCTCCGTCCAATAGGCAAATTGCGGATATCGTAGATTGGCGCATAGCATCGTCTCCGAATAGGAGTCGAAGGTTGTCTGATCCCATGCTGCACTTAACTAGGTGAAAAATGCTCAGGGCTTGCCTCATCCCTGTGCTGTTTCTTGCGAGTTGATCGGCGAGGATCCTAAAGACAAATCTTGCTTCTTCGTCTTCGGAAAAGACGGGGACAATTTTGTCAATGTATATATCTTTATGAGAAATTTGCTTAAGATGCATGTTGATTTTGAGCATGTCAGGTGATTCCATCTGTAGTACATCGACTATATTGTCCATTAGATAGATGACGGATTGTCTGCTTTTTATCAAATATTCCAACAGGGTTAAGCTATGCGTTGTGAATACGACCTGTATGCCATACTTGTCGAAATATTCTTCGAAAATGCGTGCGAGTTCAATTTGGAATGCAGGATGTAGCGTTGCTTCTATTTCGTCAATGAGAAGGAGAGACTCGGAGGCCTCGTCGCTTTTAAGCGATTCATGATAGTAAGCAAGCGATTCGAGGGCTGTTAAAATGATAAGCAAGTTATCCTGGCCTGCCGAAATGGTATTTGAGTCTACCCCTTCGGTGGAGGTGGTGAAGTCCGCCCTTTTCTTAATGGAGCCCATATTTTGCGGTTTGAGCGAGACTGTTTCTATGTTCGTCATTTTCCTGAAATTGTCTGCAATTGCGCTCAGATGCTTTTGAGGAAGGGAAACTTTCTGGTTGCTGATCTTGTCGTCATCGAGAAATTCCCCAAAGGGAACTAGTCGTGAGAGCCCAAGGTAAATAACAGGTGCTGCAGGCAGAGACTCTTTTGCTCCGCTTTTGTATGTGGGCTTGATTGAATACCTAGATTTTGCTTTTAGCCCGGCCCTGGAATCGTGCTTCCGAAACGAGAGGCTCGTCCCATCATTATAAGTTGCTGTGTAGAAAGCCCCTTTTTCTCCCGGCGCAGGGTCATTTTTCGCCTTATCTCCTCTTGTCAGGGACTCGATTTTTGGGTTGACGGAATAGTTTATTGCGTTAATCACCTTAAGGCAGTCGGAATTTTCCAGCCTAGAATCTGTGCTTTTAACCTGTTGATATGAGTTTCCGAGCACATGCAGTATGGAAGTCTTGCAGGTTCCGTTTCCTCCTGCGAGCGCGTTGATTCCCAGAGATAGCGATATGTCGATATTCTTGAGCTTTTTATAGGTATTGAAATGGATTTTCTTCATGTCGGTTACTATTCCTTGTGACGTTTAATTGCCACCTCTGAGCCTTTTCTTGTCTTTCCTGCGCTGTAAGAAATTTCTATCTGCTCAATTGTTTGGTTCCTGTACAGGTTCCTAATGAACTCGCAGTCGTCATATGTGACTAGCCATGGCCTGTTGAGCTTTTGTATTTGCGTGGCAAGGTTTTCATGGTCTTCTTTTTTGTAGGAATTTTCATAAAGAAGAGGACCTTTGTTTACATATGGTGGATCAAAGTAAACAAATGATGATGAAGCATCTATTTTTTTGATAACTGTCTCTATGAGTTTCGCTGCATCCATGTTGTACAACCGAACTCGAGACTTTTCTTTTTTTATCTCGTTAATCTTTCTAAGTAGTCCATCCCTGTTGAAGCGGGCATCGATTTTGTATTTGCTGTTCTGGCGAGTACCGCCGATAGGTCCCCCCGAAATGATTCCAGACACATTGGTTCGGTTCATGAAGAAGGAGGCGAGTCCGAGTTCGCAGTCATCGTAATCAGTTTGATGGGTCACGATTTCCTTTTGCTTTCTCCATTCGTCAATTGTCAATGGAACGCTCTGTATAAAGGAAGCTAATTCGTCATTATCGGAGAGGATTAGCTTCCATATTGAGTAAATGGACCTGTCGATATCATTGATTATGATATGCTCAATTTCTTTTCCCAGAAGAAGCTTCATTGCGATGCCTGCGCCACCTGCGAAAGGCTCTATATAGGTGGTGCATTTTGGCGATTGCTCCCACATCGATTTTGTGACATAGTTGTAAAGTTTTGTTTTCCCGCCGGGGAATCTTAGCGGAGTCTTCGTTGCTGGCATGGTACCTCGCTGGTGTCCTGCGTTTTCGCGATGCGCTCGATGTGTTCAAAATTATATATTATCTTTTATTGCCGAGCTGCTGCTTTAGGGTGGCAGGATAGGGTCAGTGACGCAGGACTGAGCCCTATTCCTATTTTCCGCAAAAACCGTGCAGGCTGGCAAGCGCACGCCAATACCCTTTACAATGAAAAATCGTGATTATTCTTGGTTGCCGTGCGAGTTTTGAATCTGCTGGTAAGGCTGCAGGCCGAGGCGGTGGCTCTATGCCGCCAGTCGCCAGCTAACAGCAAAAAACGTGCGCAGCCACTAAACGATAAGGAACTGCATTAATGCCAAATATGCTCTCAAGCGCTAATGCCAGAAGGAATTGGTTCACCATAACATCCCTTGTATCCAGGGACTTCAAGCTTAAGTACCGTCGCAGCGCCCTGGGCGTTTTGTGGTCGGTCCTGAACCCTTTGCTCATGATGATCGTGCTTTCCGTTGTGTTCAGCACGTTTTTCAAGTTCAGCATTGAAAACTACCCGCTGTACGTAATCTTGGGCAACGTCATGTTCGCCCTCATGGCCGATTCCACTTCGGGCGCCATGAATTCAATCATCGAATCTTCTTCGCTTATCAAGAAGATTCGCATCGAAAAGCTCATATTCCCGCTTGAAAAAGTGCTGTTCCAGCTGGTGAACTTCTGCATTTCACTCATCGCGGTAGCCGCGGTAATGATCTTCTTCCAGGCTATGCCGCACGTTAGCCTGCTTGCCCTGCTGCTGCTCCTATACGTGGTGCTATTCAGCGCGGGCGTGGGTATGGCGCTTTCCGCCCTTTCGGTGTTCTTCCGCGACGTGTGCCACCTGTGGGGCGTCGTTATCACCGCATGGACGTACGCCACGCCGCTGTTCTATCCCGTAGAAATCCTGCCCGATTGGGCGGCACCGCTTATGCAGTACAACCCTATGTATCACTACGTTAGCTACTTCCGTGACCTTATCCTGAGCGGCACGGTGCCCGGCTTGCAGGAAAACCTCCTGTGCCTGGGCATGGCGGTAGCTGCATTCGCCATCGGTCTGCTTATTTTCAAGAAGACCGAAAAGAAGTTCATTCTCTACGTTTAAGGAACAACCATGCCCGAAAACGTGAACACCAGCGTTCTGGAAATCGAATCCGAGCTTGCGGACGATTCATCAAAGAAAACCATGATCAAAGTGGACCATGTGTCCATGATCTTCAACATGGCAAGCGAACAGCTGAACAGCATCAAAGAATACGTAATCGCCGCCGCTAAGCGCGAATTGCGCTTTAAGGAATTCCGTGCACTTGACGACGTTTCCTTCGAAGTGAAGCAGGGCGACGTGTTCGGTATTCTGGGGACGAACGGTTCCGGCAAATCCACCATTCTGAAGATTATTGCCGGCGTATTGGAGCCCAGCAAAGGATCATGTACGGTTAGTGGAAATATCGCCCCGCTCATTGAACTGGGCGCTGGTTTCGACATGGAGCTTACCGCGCGCGAAAACATCTACTTGAACGGTGCGCTGCTGGGCTATTCGAAGCAGTTCATTGAAGAAAATTTTGACGATATCGTTGAATTCGCCGAGGTGGAAAAGTTCCTGGACATGCCCATGAAGAACTATTCTTCCGGCATGGTGGCGCGCATTGCCTTTGCTATTGCCACGGTTATCGTGCCCGAGATTTTGATCGTGGACGAAGTGCTTTCCGTGGGCGACTTCATGTTCCAGAAGAAGTGCGAAGACCGCATTACGAAGTTGATCAAGGAACATGGTGTGACGGTGCTTATCGTTTCGCACAACAACGACCAGATCGAGCGCTTGTGCAACAAGGCGGTATGGATTGAAAAGGGCCATCTGCGCATGGCGGGCACGGCGAAGGAAGTGTGCCAGACCTATCGTGTGCTGGGTGGTCATGTGGGCAGCAAGGAATCGGAGCAGATTGTGTTCGAAACCTTGCAGGATCCGAAGAAGCCCGATATGAGCGGCATCGAATCTATCGAAGCGGACACACGTTATGGCATTGCGGCGAAGCTTTCAAGCCGTTGCTACCCCGATGGCGCAAAGGCCGTAATTCTTGCATCGGGTGAGCATGAAATGGTGCCGCTGATTGCGAATGGCCTTGCCGGTGCGCTTGATGCGCCTATCCTTCTTACTCAGAACGGAAACATGCCTGACATTACGGCGCAGGAGTTGACTAGACTCAACCCGCAGACGGCGTATGTGTTGGATGGCGGAACCGTTGATATGGACGCTGTTCGCAAGGAGGTAAAGGCAGCCTTGCCATTGGCTGCAATTACTGCGATTGAAGGCAAAGATGCCCGTGAATTGTCTTGGGCGATCTACGAATACGGCGAAGCGAATGCTTTTTGGGGTGCAGGTATTGCCCTGACCTACGATGGCTGTTTGGGTGATTTGGCTTCGCTCTCCCCTTATCTGTATTCAAAAAAATGTCCCGTTCTGGTTAAACTCGGTGAAGAGCCGGTTTCGCTGAAGATGTGCGAAATGGCATCGCGGAAAGAAGAGGCGCTTATCATCGGCGGCTTCAAATCGTTCCCCGATGCGGGCATTGCACCAATTGTCGGCAGTTCTACGGCTGTTCATCGTTTTGTGGGCAAGGACCAGTATGATGCGAACGAGCTGATTAATAACTGGATCGAGCGAAGCGTTGATGCCGACTCGTTTCTCGTTGTTTCCATTTGGCATCCAGAAGACGCACTTGCGGTTGGCCCCTTTGCGGCGAAGAATGGATCTCTTGTTTTGTTGGAAGACCCGCAGAACCTCGATAGCGTTGCTCATGGCATCACTTACGTCGGTGGCGACAAAAAGCAATTGCGTTTCGTAGGCGATAGGTCCAGATTCAACGATCTTGACAAGGAGCTGCTTGTCAAAGCATCCGACTAGTAGAGTGAAGCAGATGGGATTTGCGAGATGAGCAACCAAAATACACGTGAAGCCATGGTGACAATAGAGCCGGTTGGCGAATTGGGTCAGCGTAAACCTGGTCTTAAGCGCGTTTTGACATATGGCACATTTGACCTCCTGCACTACGGTCACATCCGTTTATTGCAGCGCGCTTCACAACTGGGCGATTATCTTATTGTCGCACTGTCTACCGATGAATTTAACGCTATCAAAGGCAAGAAAAGCTTTTATCCTTATGAGACGCGTAAAGAGATGCTTGAAGCGATTCGCTACGTTGACCTGGTTATCCCCGAAAACGATTGGGCTCAGAAGCGCTCTGATGTTGCCGAATACCATGTTGATACGGTTTGCATGGGCAGCGATTGGGCGGGGGATGCCCGGTTTGAGGATTTAAGGGATTTATGTGATGTAGTGTACCTTGACCGTACTCAAGGTATATCCACCACGGAAGTCAAAGAAAGGCTCGGGGCTAACGAGAAGTAAGCATTATCTCTCTTCTTTGCCGATCAGTCTCTCGAAGACTTCTTTTGTTTCGGGAGAGTCGAGCTTGTCGTGGTTGACGTGCTGGAAATGAGAATGAATGTCTTTGGGCAGCTCCATATAGTCACCGTATCTGCTTGTCAGAAAACTGTCAGGGTTATTAGGGACGGAGCATTTGATTCCTTCGAATTTAATTTTATTAACGGGGAATACATCAGAATAACGGTATGTCCACCAACGCTGCTTCCCATCATCTAAATTGTCGATAGACCATCTGATATAGGGCGATTTGGAGGTACTGATCAGCCCTCCGCTATGCGCTTGCTGGATGTACCGATCGAACTGCAGCTGGATCGCGCTGGCTTGATCGTTTTCTTGTGCATAGTAAGGCTCATTGCACCAGAATTGAAGGGAGGGGTCTGCCTCGATTCCTGCAATCATTTTGCGGCGCAGCCTGCGATGCTCTTCTTCTTTATCCCTGTTGTCGGACTCTGTCCAGTCGTAAATAAACAGGTCCAGAAAGCAGGGGATGGCAATGTCCGAATACCAGAACCGAATTTGACGGCAGTAGACGAACTTGTCGTATACCACGGTGATACGGTATCGGTCGTTGTGTTCAATCAGATCAGTTAGTTTAGTAAGATCGCTTCTCAATATGCCAAGGTCAACATCATCGTCCCAAGGGATGAAACCTCCATGGCGAACGGCGCCAAGGAGCGTGCCGAAGTTCAGCCAATAAGGAATGCTGTTTTCCTGGCAAAGAGCGTCGAATTCCGAGAGTAACTTTGCGCATCCGAGCTGAAGTAGGCGCATTCCCCCTGTCGCTTGTGGAAGGGACCGAAAAAAGCGTTTCTTGGCGTCGTCAATGCTTTCGCTTTCGTTTTTATACGCATCCCAGGCGAACATTTTCATGTGAGAGTCATGTGCATCGAGATCGTCGGAAATAGACTTAAGGGTAGGGGAGAGCACCTCGCCCACCTTATAGTTCAGATTCATGTTGATGCCGTTGTCTGCTTGCTCGATGCGGCGAAAGAGCTCATCTTGCTTCGATCTAATATCGAATAGCTCGTCTTTTACTAAATCATTTTGCTCCACAAAGTGCTTTTCTGCCGCATGAAAAGAGCGGGAGGAGACAGGCAGGATGGTTTTGAGTTTGCCGATTACGGACATAGCTGCCTTTCTGATTAGGATGACCGGACGATCCCGATTCAATGGCAAGAAGGTTAAAAGAGCGAATCCCGACAGCGGGGAGGCTGCTCTAAGGTATATAGCAGCCAAACACTGCTTAAATAATTATAGTGAAAGAGGCATTGCGGCTAATCGTCTATCCTCTAAAGTTTCATGTTGTCTTTTTCTGAAACAACTGTGAAAACTGGGGTTTGGTCGTTGATGCCGTCGATCCCCTCCTGTTGCTTGGGTCACAATTCGGACAGTATATGCCAATATCCATGAAATTTGATTTTAGGAGAAGGATATAGGAGGTGGCGGGCAGGTCGACTTGTGATTCGAACTTGGGGTGCGACCCCGGCAGAATGCTGCGCAGCGTGTCCCTGTTCCTGGTTTCTTCGCGGTGCAAAGGAGCCAGGATAGGTGATGGGTTCGCTCGTGAGCGTCTCATGGTCGCGCATCATGACACACGCCCAATGCGACGACTTCCTTCTTGCGCGCATCTACGCCGCCTAACCAAGGTAGCGGCGTACCATATCCGTTCCGAAAGCAGTCATCTTGTAGAAGATCCGAAGCTGGCCATCGCCATCAACGTCAATTTTTGTCTCTTCAAGCAGCCCATTTTCTCGTGAGGTTGCCAGGGCTTCATCTACGTCCTTGTCATTCAGCAGCTTGTAGCCAGAGTAATCTTCCTTGAGTGCGGCGATAACATCGTTTGCGCTCAGCTCTTCGCCGTGGCTGAAGCATTCGATAATGGCGTAGTGCAAGGGGGGCAGGTTGTTCTTCATTTTGGCTACTCCTTATGCGCCTTGATACTTTTTGTGGGGTTGATGGCAATGCAGAAGATGCCGGCAATCATGATAAGCGCGCCAATCCACTGCATTGCGGAAAGGGACGGGTAGTCGGCAGCCAAGCCGCCAATGTTCAAGACGCCCAATACAATCCAGATGAAGAAAGGGCCCCAGAAGGCGTACATACCGTTGCACGCCATGCCCAGTGCGGTGCCGCACATGGAATTTCCCTTATACCAGAACGAAAAGGCTGGCATTGCAAACAGGCCCGACACGGCGAAGATCAATATTGAGGGGTCGGAAACGGCCGTGCACAGGATAGCGGGCACGGCAGCAATGCTATCGCCCATTGCGGTAAGAACAGGGAAGGCGATTGCCAGTTCTAGAACACCGGCTGTAATTTGCCTTATGGCAATGCCGATGCGGTAGTCAATCAGGATAGTTCCGAAGCCCGCAACGCAGCCCTCGAAGCCCCAGCCGAACGCAGCAAGAAAGGCGAACAAGCAGCCAAACAAGGCTTCGGGGCCCATGTTGGCAAAGCTGGTGCCACCAATAATGCCTGCAGCGGCAAGGCAAATCAGGATGCCGATAACCTTATGGGCCTCAAGGCTTTGCTTGAACAACACGCGGCCAAGAATAGCGCCAATTGCGCAGTTAAGCGCAGCGATGGGCACAATGACGCCCGGGTTGCCCGCTGCGGTTGCTGAATTCAGCGCCACCACGTAGGCAATGGTGGCGAACGGACCGCCGATGGCTGCGCAAACCACCATTACCCAGCCGGGCTTCGTCTTGACTGTTTTCCAAAGGTCGCCCAGCTGACCGTTCTTGGCGCACATGGCCACTGACCACAATCCGCTGAACGTATCGTTCAAGCCCGCGGCAAGCGCGGCGAGGGTGAAGGTGATTGCAAAAGCGCTAAGGGGTGCGTTGCCGTTCCAGCCTTCGCCACCAAACCATGCGGCCCATACGCCTTGTGTCTCTCCCAGAGTTAAAAACGCCGTATACAGGCCGTAGCAAATGCCAGAAGCCACAGCGAAGGCTATCCCTTTTGTCATGTATTTGCGGTGACGCTGTTTTTGCAGGTTGGAAATGCTCTGTTGCATGTTTGCTCCTGTCGAAAGGGTGTCGGTTTCTAGGGGGTTGCGTTAGTTGATGCCTGTTTGATAGAGGGCCAGCGATTTGTCAAGGTACTTCTTGGCGTAGCGATAGTAGATGTACAGCCACTCTCCAACCGATTCCCCCTGAGATTCCTTGTAAAGGGACCAGAGATACCAGCACCAGCCAGCAAAGGCAACTGCGGCATAGCAATGTTGAAGCTGTTCAATGGAAGCCCGGTTATCGAAATAAAGGGAGATAAGCTTGTCTGCTGCCGCCTCGTCAAGCTCACTGCAAACAATGAAGGTTCCCAGGTCTTGTGAAAAATCGGCCATGCCGGAGTATTCCCAGTCGATCAGTGAAAGAGTGCCCTTTTCGTCCTTCAAAAGATTTAAATAGAAGAAGTCATTGTGGCAAAGCACGGTACGCCCTACGCCGTCGGCGCTAAATAGATCGTAGAGATGCGCGAACTCTGATTCCAGCTGACGAAAGTTGGGGATGGCGTCAAGGTCGGAGGGTTCGATAAGGCCTGTGTAGTCGCACGACTTCTGGAAGAAGTTGAAGCTAAGCGCCAATTTTGCATCAGAGCCGTGAAGCTTTTTGATAAGAGAGGTGGCTTCTTCGATGTCGGTAGGGTTTGAAGGGTCAAGCTGTTCGCAATTGGGGATGAAGCGGGAAACCTTCCAGCCTTTTGCAGGGTCTTCATAGATAAAGGTGTCGTCGATTTTCAGCGATCGGGCCAATTCCTGCGCCTTTGTCTCTTCCTGGCGGTTGATTAGCTTGTCGGTGCCAACGCCGGGGTGGCGGTAGACGTACTCCCCGCTGTTGATGGCAAAATGGCAGGATAGGTTGGTAAGACCCTGCTTCAAGGGGTAGATGTCATGAATTTCGTCTCGGGTGCAGCCAAGGGTGGCAACGATGTTGTCGAAGGCTTCTGAATCGACGTTCTGGATGAACTCAGGGTCGAAAAGCCTCAGTTCATCGAGCGAATCGAATTCGTTGATCATGCCATCGGGATAGGGTCGCACTACCATATCGAGCTCTTTGATGTGGTCGATATAGATTTGCTCCCAAAGTTTGTCTGCAGTTTCGGGGCGGTCGTATTCTGCGACGAGTATTTCGGAAAAACGCTTGGAGAACGCTTTATCGAAATAAACATGCCCAAGCATAATCAAAGAATCGGAGCCGCCGATGGTTACCCCGGCAATTCGCTTGTTCGGACCTTCCTTTATGCACCATTCAGGGGTTTCGCCCTTGCAGAACTGAGCTGCGTAGTATGCCTGATACACATACGGTTCGAAGGGGTTTTCGGTGAAGTAGTCGTCCGAAGAGCAGATAAAGGTATTGCCAAGCTTTTCGCGAACACGCATAAGGGTAGAGTTGTTGTTGCGCGATGCGTACTCGGGGTTAATAACGATGGTTACACCAAACGTATCTTCGAGGTAGAAGAAGTACTCTTTCTTGTAACCAGCAACAACGGTAATGTCATTAATGCCCGCCTCTTTGAGCTGTTTGATTTGTCGTTCAATAAGCACTTCTCCTCGAACGCGAAGAAGGCCCTTGGGCTTTTCGTAGGAAATAGGGGCAAAGCGCGAAGAGAGGCCAGCCGCCATGATGATTGCATTATCTACCTTAAAGGGAGAAAGCGCTTCTTTGCCTTCTGTATTGATTGCGCCATTTGAGACCATGCCCTTTTCGGTGAGTGATTTAAGCGCAGCGTTTGCGCTTCCCAGTGAAATACCCGATTTGCTTGCTATTTCGCGCTGGCTTATGGATGGCGTGCCGTTAAGAGCAACGAGCACATTGAATTCATTCTTAGATAGCAAAGATTTCTCCCCGTTGGTTTGTTCAATATAAATAAGTATAGCCGAATATTGAACATAAGTTCAATATTCGGCTATATGAAAATAATTTGAACAAACAATAAACGGGATGACTGGTTTATCGCACCCATTTCCCGTCGGCGCCCACATAGTAACCCCCGACCCAGCAGTTGGTTGCCATTCGTCCATCGCCCAGCAGGTAGTAGTCGCCGATCCAGGTGGAGTAGCGCATGACGCCGCTGGGGTTGGAATAGTACCAGTTGCTGCCGACCCTGTACCATCCGGTTTTCATGGCTCCACTGCCGTCAAGGTAGTACCACTTTCCTCCGATGGATTGCCACCCGGTAAGCATGGCTCCCGACCCGTTGAGGTAGTACCACGTGGTTCCAAGTTTGAGCCACCCAGTTGCCATTGCTCCCGACCCGTTGAGGTAGTACCAGGCGCTTCCGACCCACTGCCACCCGGTGAGCATAACCCCCGATCCATTGAGGTAGTACCAGGTGTTGCCGGTTTTCAGCCATCCTGCTTGCATCGCTCCCGAACCATTGGCGTAATACCATTTGCTATCGACCTTGAACCACCCTGTTCTCAAGGCTCCAGACCCATCAAGGTAATACTTGGTTTCGCCGAGTTCCAACCAACCCGTTTTCATTACGCCATTGTTATAGAGATAGTACCAATCATTGCCGATCCACTGCCATCCGGTGAGCATGGCACCCGAGCCGTTCATGTAGTACCAGTTTCCGTTGATTAGCTGCCACCCGGTGAGCATGGCGCCTGATCCGTTGAGGTAATAAGTGCTGTTGCTGAGCTTCAGCCATCCAGTCTGCATGACGCCACTGCCATTAAAGTAGTACCAGCTGCCGCCAATTTTCTGCCATCCGGTTGCCATTGCTCCAGAACCATTGAGCCAATACCGGGAATTGTCGAGATTCAGCCATCCAGTTTGCATCCAGCCAGAACTATCGAAATAGTACCAGTATCCATTGATGCATTCCCAGTCGTTACGTGTGTAGGAGCCGTCGGCGTGACGGTACCACCACTGGCCGCCGCTGTTGATCCAGCGGTCAACATTCAGGTAACTTAGGCAATCTTCTTTTTCGCTGCGGTAGCGATTCTGCCATCCTTTCCAATATATCTGTTGCTTGGGGTAGCGCTTGGAAACATTGTTAACAACGAAGTCGCAGAGCGTAACAATCAACGTTTCGTCAGACATGGATTCGTTGATGCCTGAATACTTGAAAAACCAGTTTGCGCCGTAGTAGTTGCCGTTTTTAACGCCGGCTCCGAAGAGGTTGACCATGCCCCAGCATAAGCCTTTGATGCAATCGGGGCGGTTGTCGAGATTGATCCCAAATGCGCCCAGACACCCGCGGGCTCCTAGTGATCCACTGTAATACTCCGTGTAGGCCCAGCCGTTCTGCAGCCGCGAGAACTCATCAGGGTCGGCTTTGTATGCGGCATGCCATGCGGTGTTAAGGTCGTTGCCCAGTCGGGTAAAAGTGTTGTTGCTTCTTGTTGCGCCCGTTACATCCCATCCGTAGCGGTCGCCGATAACCTTGAGGGCTTTGTATTTTGAGGGGTTGTACTGATATACCGCTTTAAGGAAGCTGCCCAGGCCATAGCGGTTGTCGAATTGGAAATAGCCCATTGCATGGTAGCCATCGCCGGAGCTAAGTCCTTGGTCGTAATTGCAGCTGCTTTCATACTTGCAAAAATAAAGCATCTCGTCGCTGAACATCATGGGGGAAATGCTGGAACCATTTGAGTAAAGTTCGATCTCGTTGGTATCTGGTGGGTATATATCCGTAATATCGGTGGAACCGTCAAGCCCGTCTGCCCATATTGCAAGCTTGCCATCGCTGTAGTCAGGTTCGGAAAATTCGGCATCAGTATCGTATTCGCCGTCATCCATTGCTGCGATATTGGAATCTTCGTATCCGTCCGTGTTGCCTGCGGTCTTGTCATCCGCGTCAGTTTCGGACAGATCGGGTTTTGAGGCTATGCCATCGTCATAAAATGCTGAGTTTTGGTTGCTTGGGTCTTTTGTTTTAGTCTCATTGCCTGCATTGATGGTATCTGCGAATGCAGGGCAAGGCAAAAGGCCCGTTACCAAAATCAATGAAAGGATGGAGCTGAATATTTTTTTCTCAAACACCATGCAAGCCGCCTTTCGTGAATCGTCCTTTCGATAATATCTAAACATGCGATGTTTGGTCGGGGTTCGTTGGTGGGTGAGCCTTTGTTTTCATGCGCGGCACGCAAGTTGTGACCGCCAAAGAAAAAGGGCGAGGGGATGAGCCCTCGCCCTTTTTTAGTCGCTATCCGTAAATAACAACCGTGGTACCAGCGTAGATGTTATTGTATATCCACTGCGCATCAGGGTATGCCATTCTGATGCAGCCATGGGAAAGGCTTTTCCCTAGCTCGTTGTTTGAAGCGAGAATTGTATGGAAGAAGTATCCGCCGCTGATCTGTGTGCACCATTTTGCGCGGCTATCGGTGCTCAGTGCCATCCTTTTTCCGCCGCTAGTTCGGAACGTTCCTGTGATTGTGGGACTGCTTGGTGCTCCTGTAACGCAGTCAACGTAATACTGCAGAGACCAATTGTGCGAAGAGCCCCTATAGATACCAACTTTATGAGTAGATCTGTTTACGGCAATGAGCCATTGGGTTCCACTGTTGCATCCCCAGATTCGATCTGTCATTTGGGCGCGTTCTGGGTTGGGAACCCAAGCTCCGCTGCCATTGAAGTAATACCAAGTGCCGCCGATCTTCTGCCAGCCAGTTGCCATGGCGCCAGACCCGCTCAGCCAATACCAGGTTCCTCCTTGCTCCAGCCATCCTGTCTGCATCGCGCCCGAGCCGTTCATGTAGTACCAGTTGTTGCCGACCCACTGCCATCCGGTGACCATCGCGCCCGAGCCATTAAGGTAATACCAGGTGTTGTCAGTTTTCAGCCAACCGGTTTGCATGGCGCCAGAGAAATCCATGTAGTACCAGTTACCACCGACTTTTTGCCAGTTGGTCAGCATTTTGCCGCTGTAGTTGAATAGGTACCAAGTCCCATTGATCTGCTCCCAGCCGGTTGACACAACGCCTGAAGAGGGATTGATGTAATAGGTTTCGGTTCCGTCCTTAATCCAGCCGGTCATGGCCTTATGGGATATGGGATCAGCATAGGTTTTCGCCCCACCACCGAGGTTTACCCAGCCTGAGCAAAGAACGCCATTGTTCTTTAATGTGCCGTCGGCATCGCGAGTTATGCTGCCAAGCGCCCCAGAAGACGAAGCAAAGCGAGCATTTCCTGTCGTGTCAACTTTCACCCAGCAAGTTGACACCATTGCGCCTGAATCCTTGAAAAAGTAATCGGATTCGTCGATCGTCTGCAATCCTGTTAGCATGGGATGCTTTGGGTCGGAGGGGTCGAGCCAGTACCAAGAGCCGCCAGTTTTCAGCCAGCCAGAACTCATCGCTCCCGATCCGGAAGCCCAATGCCAGGTGCTGTCTTTGCACCAGCCATTACAAATCATGGCGCCAGAAGAATTGCACCAATAATATGTCCCATTGTCGTTGACGAGCTTATTGGCTGCCATCTTTCCGTCTTGGGCAGAATCCATCCAGTACCACTGGCCTGAAACCTGGCGCCAGCCGGTTGCCATTGCGCCATTGCCGTCAACGCGGTACCAGGATCCTCCAGCGCCTTGTACCCAGCGGGCAGAAGCGAGCGCGCCCGAGCCATCGGCGAACCACCATTTGCCGTTGTCGTCTTTAATCCATCCAGTTTGCATTGCTCCTGAGTCGCGATTGAGCCAGTACCAGGAGCCGCCACTGCTAAGCCATCCAGTCTGCATGGCGCCGGAGGAGGCCAGGTAGTACCATGACCCCCTCTTTTGCCAACCAGTAAGCATGGCTCCTGATCCGTTCATCAGATACCATTTTCCATCGGCTGCTTTCACCCAGCCAGTTGCCATTGCGCCGGTTTTGTCATTGAGCCAATACCAATTTCCGCCAGCAAAAAGCCATCCGGTGCGAAGCGCACCATTACTGTTTGGATACCACCAATTTCCGTCGGCCTTAACCCATCCGCTGCCAGTTACGATAGCCCCCGACGAAGTGGCATGGTACAGAGCGTTGTCAACAGAGAAGTTTCCCGTGATCAACTTGCCGTCTGCGCCGAGACGGTACTGCTTGCCGCCTGTTTTAACCCATTCCGACTCGGTAGCCTTTGAGGAATTGGCAAACCAATACCAAGAACCCTCGAAATCACGCCAGCCGGATATGGTCGCCTCAATGCCGTTGGAGTAATTGATTAGATGTCCGTTTTCCAGCACGAGTCCATTTTTTGTTGCCTCTGCAGGCTCAGAAGAGCTTGTGTTTGACGGCGGGCCTGGAGTGGTTGTCTCTGCAGCTTTCTCTGGAGATTCGTTTTTTGGAGTGGAATCATTTCCTGTTGGCGCTTCCCCGGCAAGAGGTTCTTGCGTTTGCTCCGTGTGGCTGGAATTAGTTGAGCTCGCCTCATTTTGAAGCTCATCTGCCATTGCAGCAGCGGGCGCAAGCGCCAGCGCAAGCGCTGCGGGGATTAATAAGAACCCAATCCGTGTAATTGCAGTGTTCATTTTATGTATCCCTCACCTGGTCGGCGATATTTTGATAGCTCAATTGTACCTGTTTGATCGCTGCATTACCAGGGATGCTGTTAATTGTGCTATTTGAGTTTTCTATTATAAGTCCTGCATTTGCTGTCTCGGATTCGCCTGACTGGCATAGTTCCCGAGCTTTGTCGGGCCGATAGCAAGACCCGCTGCTCCTCGACCAGTTTGTCGTTATTGCGCCAGAATCATTCAGGCAATACTAGGAGTCAACTCGTTGCCGGCTTGCTAGTATTGTTCCGGAATCCGTGAGTAGATACCAATTTCCTCGTCTGCTTCCAGCCGTCCTGTTTACATGGCTCTGGTTTTTCATCCATTCGGTATCGCTCGCTAGCCGCGTTTGCCCATCCGACGCGACGAGCCCCAGTGTTGGTTGCATAAAACCATTTATCGCTTCAGTCCATCCTTCCGTTTCCGGTTGCGATTGTGCCAGGCTCGGACGTATGGTGCGAGGAGTATTCGAGGACAGAGGACCCAGTAATCATTCTTTGCCGTTGGGCCCGATGCGCCATTCGCTTCCAGTGTTTTGGTCCAGGCAGATTCGCTTGCCCTAGATGAATCGGTAAACCAAAATCAAGATCCTTCGAATTTCAGCTAGCAATAAATTGTAGTTTCGTTTCCCTCGGCATAATTGATCAGGTGGCAGCCTTCTAGGGCAAAGTCGTTTTTGGTTGCTGGGCCAGGTGATTCGTTCTTCCGCGTCGAATCAAATTTATACCTGTTTGCGGCGCCCTCGCTAAATACTGATTGCCTGAAATTATGGATCTTTTCGTTTTTCGTGCATAATCGCACGCCTCGTATCTCATTGCCTGGGTAGGTAAACATGGTGACTAATGCAGCAAGAATCCAGGAAACTAAGCGTGTTGGTGTCGTGTTCACCGGATGCCATTAATGTAATGCTCCTGTTCTTATTCGTTCTATCCCTGATGAATCCGAAAGCGTTAAATAAACCTCATCCCTTTTAGTCATTCGCGAGCAAGACGCTAAAATTGATCATGTTCCTGGCAGCTTATTGACCGACCGATTGATTCTGAAAGCGAAAGCAATGGAAGAATAAGGGTGGCATTGCTTTTTCCGTTTACGATCTGTTTTGTCAGGGGAGGACAAGTCATTGACCTCAAACGGGATGCTGATACGAGTTTTTCCTGACCAAATTTAGGATACCGAGGATAGTGCATGTCGGTGCAATTGAAAAGCGAGATAAAAAGAGTCGGGTACCGAGTTCTGAGAGAGGCTCTGCTACCGGTCGGGCTTAGCTTTCTTGTGTCTGGTTTTAATAGGACGGGCGCTGAGATTGCTCAGCTGACTTTATACAGCCGTATGAGGAAGAAAATCGAGAAAAAATTCGTAACGTATGTGGATCAAAGTGGCGAGAGGGCAGATGGGTTTTTCGCCACATCAAAACTGGACTGCTGCAAGACGGTGTGGTGCCTGTGGTTTCAGGGATTCGAGAATGCTCCTGCTATCGTGTCCAAATGTGTCCAGTCCGTGAAAGAGTATTTTCCAGATTATGAGATCATTTTCTTGACTGAACGAAACTTGTATGAATACGTTACTTTGCCAAAAACATTTCGAATAAATACAATAGGGGCCTGATATCAAAGACCCATCTTTCTGATATTATCCGTTTATTTTTGCTGGCTGAGCATGGTGGAATTTGGATGGCTTTGACGGTTTTTTGACCGATCGCCCTAAAGGGTATCAGCTTGAGTTTCCGTTGTTCGTTTTTCAGACGCTATCTCCCGGATCAAGCGGCCAGGCGATTTCTGTTTCTAGTTGGTTTATTGAAGCGTGCGAGCCCAGTCGAATACTGCTTTTGGCGAGGGGCTTCTACTCGAATACTGGAACCAGGTAATAACCGAATAATCGGTTATTACCTGGTTCCAGTATTTCATCTGCATTGCAGCTGAAAGATATCAAGAAGAATGGTCTCGTATTCCTCCTGTATCGAACAAAGCTCTGCGGCTGCCGCTTAACTCCTTACTCCTTCCGTTTAATGAAGGCAGATGGGGTTTCATTAAGGGCCAATCCGCCATACATAAAACAAGCTATAAATTTAGCGACAAAGAGCTTAAGAATGACTTTCCCCTGACTTTCTTGCATTCAATATTAAGCGGAGAAGCGGCTTTTTTTGGCAACGTGGAAACAGGCTCCCAGCAAGATCGTCAGAGACGCCATTGACAAGAGGTAGGCTAAGGATGCTCCGAGAAGGCCCAGCGAGAAAGTTAGGGCATTTGAGGCGATCAATGCAATTATTGACGAGACTGCATAAGAAACAAATACGAACTTTTGTTTCCTTAGGGTCACTAAACCGTAGTAAAAGACAGTGCAAATTGCATTAAAGGTGCCTGAGAAAATCAAGATAATAAGGGGTCCGGTGTATGGATCTAGATTGACTGAATACAAAAACGACAAGACCGGCACTCCGAGGGGAACGGACAGGGCGAGAACAATGCAGGAAGCTACGATAGATAAATAGATGCCTTGAATAATCATCTTCGAGAAAGGGGCAATGCCTTTTTTTGCAAGCGTTTCTGCGAGAGATGACAAAATTGGTTGAAATACGGAGCCTACAATGAGGTTAATGGCCACTGGTATCAGGAAGAGGATCGTGTAGAAAGTCAATTCTTCTTTGGTTAAAAAGAAATCAATAGCATATTTTGCAGCATTTGGGAGGTAGCTCGATAGGAAAGCCGCAAAAAATAGCGGAGTGCTTGCACCCATGAGCTCCTTTATCTCCCTCTTCGTTATCGCTGGTTTGATGGAGAAGAGGGTTTTGGCTGCGGGGATATTGAGGAAATAGAGCACGAACGCTGAAACGGCGAGCGACAATAAGGACGCAATCAACAAATTTCTTGTTATGCCAAATGCTGCTATGAAAATAAGCGTCGTTGCAGTTACGCGAATGGTGAAAGCCCTTGCGGCGATATCGAGGCGTCTTCGCCTCTGCAATTCTCCTTGGAATACATCCTCTATTGTATCGAGGACCCTAAGTAAAGCGATTGATCCGATAGTTACGGATTCACTTCCGATTCCGTAACATAGCAGGCAATGCAGCGCGATAGCTAGAACCATTGCGCTGCTCGTTATCAGCCGGAAAGAAAAATAGCTTCCAAAAGAGAACTGACCCTTTGTGTCCGTAACTTGAAGGACACGGACTTCAAAGGCTCCAAGCGGACGATATTGTTGTCCAATAGCATATGCGATAGAGAAAATACCACCGATATAGGCGTCGGTTAGACGGGTAATTGCAGCAAGGAGAATTACGCTTTGCAGTGCATTGATGATGCAGCCTGCCGTATTCCAGACGAATCCCTTCTTTAATCGATCATCGTTCAGGCTGGACATCAATAGATTCCGAAATCAAGTTCGATGGGGTAATGATTTTTTCTCTGTTCAACAGGCGGATATTTCATGTACTCTCCATATTGCCTGGTTAATAGTGTGTTCCATTTTTGTGGGAGTTTGACGCAGATTCCTTCGAATTGCGATTCAACGGTCGGGAACAGCTCACCAATAGATGCTGACCATTTTATAGGATTTTTATCGGAGAAGTCTGCAACAAGATCTACGTCTTCGTGTTCCGCAAGTCTCGCGCAGCGCTCCCATTGCCTCTGTATCCATTCGGGGGAAATCCTGAATATGCTAAGCAGGGAATGTGCTAAATGGCAAACGAAAAGAATAATTGATCGCTTTATGCCATCAAAAGCAATGTAGGGTTCAGGTGTTGCCCTCAAAAAACCTATACGGGCCCAAAAAAATGTGCCTTTGATTTGATGGAATCTTCTTATGCGGTGTCGTGACACTTTGTCGAGAGGAAACACGTCGATGCCGATGGTTCGCTTCCACTCGCAACTTTCAAAAAATTCAGGGATATTTCGTGTTCCCTTGAGGGCTAGGTAGGAAAAAGGCGATGGGTAATTTTTTTGGCTTTTTGAATTATCGATCCTGAATGAATTCCGAAGAACTTTGGGGCCATCATGGAGGAATTTTTCATAGTCTTTTCTAAGAAGTGCAACGTCTACGTCGTCGTCCCAAGGGATGAAGCCATGATGGCGCACTGCGCCAATTGCCGTTCCTGCATACGCGAAATAATCGATTTTTAGCTCGTCGCAGACGCGGATAAACTCTTCGATTGCGATTTTTGTAACATTCTGAAGATGCTTAAGTTCTTCTGGGTTTTCATACTCTTTGAAAGGCATTCCACAAGCTCCGTAAGTCATTCTTTTGCTTTTATTATACCGAACCATTAGATTTAAGTGGGGCTGGAGGCTGATAGCGTTATGCGGCAGACTTCATTTCGCGTAAAGAGCGGTGAGCATAGGTACAATAGACCTCGAAGCAAAGTTTGGGAAAATCGTTTGGTGGTTGATAAAGGAAATAATGAATAAGCTTAGGATGCATACTTTTGTCGTATGCGCTTACGGCGAGTCCCCGTATCTGGGCGACTGCATTCGGTCTCTTCTTGCGCAGACGGTTGAATCGAAAATTATAATTTCAACGTCGACTCCAAATCGATATATTGAATCAATCGCAGACCAATATGAGGTCGAATTGGCAATCAATGCCGGAAATCCAGGTATTGCCCATGATTGGAATTGTGCGATGTCTTATTGCGGTAGCGGGTTTGTGACTATTGCTCATCAGGACGATGTTTACGAGCCGGAATATACCGAATCTGCTTTGATGCACCTGTTTTCGGCGGCAGATCCGCTTATTTATTTTTGTGATTATGGGGAAATACGCGAGAATGAGAAAAAAAAGAAATCGGGCTTGCTTGACATAAAAAGGTTGATGCTGTCGCCATATCGCTTAAAGGGGTTTTCCTCTTTTCGGTTTGTAAAGCGTTTGCCTTTGTCTTTAGGCAATCCCATTTGTTGCCCTTCAGTGACCTATGTTGTTGATAATCTTGTGCTGCCCTTGTTTAGGGAAGGTTTTCGAAGCAACCTGGATTGGGATGCGTGGGAGCGGTTTTCCAGGTTGGACGGTTCTTTTGTGTACGATTCCCATGTTAGGATGTATCATCGTGTGCATGACGGGTCTGAAACTTCAGCGTGCATCGCGGATAACGCTAGAACGCTTGAGGACCTTGAGATGCTTAAACGTTTTTGGCCAAAACCGATTGCGAAGATGATCAATAGAGTGTATTCGGGAGCGCAAAGGTTTAATTAGTTTGTGGGAAAGTTAGATGCGATTCAGATGAAAACACTGCTGATTGTCCCTGCATTCAACGAAGAAGAATCGCTAAAAGCGACAATTGATTCGGTTGAGGCAAAGGCTCCAGGGATCGACTACCTAATTGTTAATGACGGATCGAAAGATGGAACAGTTCGCATTTGCCGCGAAAACAAATATCCATTTTTGGATTTGCCGACAAATTTAGGTCTAGCGGGTGCGTTTCAGGCGGGTATGAAATACGCGTATCGACATGGCTATGAATGCGCAATTCAATTTGATGCAGATGGCCAGCATTTACCTGAATATATACCTGCGCTTGAAAATGCTATTTGCGATTTCGACATTGCGATAGGCTCTCGTTTCGTAAATGAAGCTAAGCCCTGGTCGATGAGAATGCTTGGTAGCAATTTAATACAAGGAGCAATCAGGCTCACAACGGGCAAAACGATTAAGGACCCTACTTCTGGCATGAGAGCGTTCAATGCGCGGATGATTGAACTAATGGCTTGTGGGTTAAATTGTGGGCCCGAACCCGATACAGTTTCATATTTGATAAAAAGAGCAGATGCTAAGGTAGTGGAGGTTCCGGTAAAAATGGCTGAACGGTTTGCCGGCGAAAGCTACTTGAACGCATGGACGTCGGCTAAATATATGCTCAGGATGGCTGTCTCGATTCTGTTTATGCAGCTTATTCGTAAGAGCATAGGTGGTGTTGCAAAATGACAGCGGCGTTACGTATCACGCTTATCCTTGCTTCGCTATTGCTTCTTGGGTTTATTGCGAAGAAGGTTCGAACTTCCAAGGTAAAGCTTGAGGATTCTATTTTCTGGTTCTGTTTTGCGGTTCTTCTTCTGGTCGTCAGCATTTTTCCTCAAATATTTTATTTGCTGTCTGATCTTGTCGGGACAATGGCACCAGTTAATTTCGTATTCCTATTCTTTATTTTCGTACTTTTGGTGCAAAGCTTCAGTCTCACTATGCGTATTTCCCAGGCGGATACAAAAATACGTGAGCTTACTCAGCAGTTAGCAATCGAAAAATTTGAGCGCTACAGCAACGATAAACAAAAGGAAGAGTAGTCACTTCAGGTAATATGGCGGGAGTTGTATGAAAGGCATTATTCTAGCTGGTGGTTCAGGCACGCGCTTGTATCCCCTCACTTCGGTTACCAGTAAGCAGCTGTTGCCGGTGTACGACAAGCCAATGATCTACTACCCGCTGTCCGTGCTGATGATGGCAGGTATCAAAGATATCTTGATCATTTCCACGCCTACCGATCTGCCCAATTTTCAGCGTTTACTGGGCGATGGCTCTCAGTTTGGCGTGTCACTTTCCTACGCGGAGCAACCTTCTCCCGATGGCCTGGCGCAGGCATTCATCATCGGCGAGGAATTTATTGCCGGCGAGCCTTGTGCGTTGGTTTTGGGCGACAACATCTTCTATGGCAACGGCCTTAGCCGCCACCTGCGTAAGGCGGTCCAGGATGCCGAGACTAATGGCGGCGCTACCGTGTTCGGCTACCACGTAGACGACCCCGAACGCTTCGGTGTAGTGGAATTCGACGCCGACTACAACGCTGTTTCCATCGAGGAAAAGCCCGAACATCCTAAGTCCAACTACGCCGTTACGGGCCTGTACTTCTACGACTCTCGTGTGTGCGAGCTTGCTAAGCAGGTTAAGCCCTCTGCCCGCGGCGAGCTTGAGATCACCACGCTCAACCAGATGTACTTGGAAGATGGCACCCTTTCTGTTGTCACTCTGGGTCGCGGCTATGCATGGCTCGATACCGGCACCATGGAAAGCCTCTACGAAGCGGGCGAATTTGTGCGCGCCGTTGAGCGCAGCCAGGATTTGCCCGTGTGCGTTCCCGAGGAAATTGCCTTCGAGAATGGCTGGATTGGCCGCGAAGAGCTTGTGGCTGCCGCTGACCGCTACGGCAAGAGTGTTTACGGGCAGCACCTGAAGCGTGTGGCCGAGGGCAAGATTGCCACGAAGGAGGACTAGGGGATGGCGGACTTCCAACCCAAGAACATCATTGTTACGGGTGGCTGCGGGTTTATTGGCAGCAACTTCGTGCACTACGTGGTAAACAACCACCTGGATGTGCATGTTACCGTGCTGGACAAGCTCACCTATGCCGGCAACCGTGAAAACATTGCCGGCCTGCCCGCCGATAGGGTAGAGCTGGTGGTGGGCGATATCTGCGATGCTGATCTGCTGGAGCGCATTGTGCCTGGCTGTGACGCCATCGTCCATTATGCCGCTGAAAGCCATAACGACAATTCAATCGCCGACCCCGAACCGTTCCTGCGCACTAACGTCGAGGGCACCTACTGCCTTCTTGAGGCATGCCGCAAGTACGACGTGCGTTACCACCACGTAAGCACCGACGAAGTGTACGGCGACCTTGCATTGGACGATCCTGCTCGCTTTACTGAGGAAACGTCCTACAAGCCCAGCTCTCCGTATAGCTCCACTAAAGCTGCTAGTGATATGTTGGTGCGTGCGTGGACGCGAACCTATGGACTGCGCACCACCATATCCAACTGCTCTAACAACTACGGTCCCTTCCAGCATGTGGAAAAGTTCATTCCCCGCCAGATCACCAACATTCTGTGCGGCATCAAGCCAAAGCTGTATGGCGATGGCCTGAATGTGCGCGACTGGATCCACACCGAGGATCACTCTTCTGCCGTATGGACTATTTTGACGAAGGGAAGCTACGGCGAGACGTACCTTATTGGCGCCGATGGCGAAAAGAACAATATCGACGTTCTGCATGCCATCCTCGAGGGGATGGGCAAGGCTGCCGATGATTTTGATTGGGTGCGCGACCGCCCCGGTCACGACCGCCGCTACGCCATCGATTCTTCGAAACTGCGTCGTGAACTGGGATGGAAGCCTAAACATACCGACTTTGCTCAGGGACTTGCTTCAACCATTGAGTGGTATCGCGAAAACGAGCAGTGGTGGCGTCCCGCCAAGGAGTCTACCGAGGCAAAGTACAAGGTGCAGGGCCAGTAGGGGAGTTGGAAATGTCTTTTGAGTTCGAGAAGCCATTGAAGGCGGAGCGTACGAATATTCCAGGTATGCTGGTGTTCGATTTAGCCGTGCATGGCGATTCCCGCGGATGGTTCAAGGAAAACTGGCAGCACGCAAAGCAGGTTGATCTCGGCCTGCCCGATTTGGGGCCTGTGCAGAACAACATTTCTTTCAATGCCGAACGTGGCGTAACGCGTGGCATTCATGCTGAGCCTTGGGACAAGTATATTTCCGTGGCTACCGGCAGCGTGTTCGGCGCTTGGGTGGATTTGCGCCCTGGGAAGAGCTTTGGCCAGGTGTATACCTGCACCATCGATCCCTCGAAGGCGATCTATGTGCCTCGTGGTGTTGGCAATTCCTTCCAGGCGCTGGAAGATGGCACGGCATACACCTATCTGGTGAACGCCCATTGGTCCGCCGACCTGAAGAAGACCTATACGTTTGTGAACTTGGCAGATCCCGATCTGAACATCGAGTGGCCTATTCCGCTTGAGCAGTGCGAGCTCTCCGATGCCGATAAAGCCCATCCTATGCTGAAGGACGCGTTGCCCATGACGCCCAAGCGCACGCTGGTCACCGGCTGTAATGGTCAGTTGGGCCGCGCAGTGCGCGCGTTGGCCGAAGAGCGGGGTTTGGCCGAATGGTTCGACTATTGCGACATCGACACGTTCGACCTTTCCGACCCCGCGGCTTACCAGGGCATTGACTGGAGCCTATATGGAACGGTCATCAACTGCGGGGCATATACGGCTGTTGACAAGGCGGAAATGCCCGAAGGCCGCGTAATTTGCTGGAAGGCTAACGCAACCGGCCCTGCGCTTATGGCGCGTGCTTGCGCAGAGCATGGCATCACGCTGGTCCATGTGTCATCCGATTACGTATTCGACGGCACTTGTGAGCTCCACCCAGAAGATGAGCCTTTTGCCCCGATGGGCGTATACGGCCAGTCGAAGGCCGCAGGCGATCTTGCCGTTGGCGGGTGCCCTAAGCACTACATTGCGCGTTCTAGCTGGGTGATTGGGGATGGCCATAACTTCGTGAAGACGATGATAGGCCTTTCGAACCGCGTTGCCGCCGGCGAGATTCCGCAGATTACAGTAGTGGACGACCAGGTGGGCCGCCTTTCCTTCACGCGCGATATGGCAGAGGGCATCTTCTGGCTGCTCGGCTACCGCGAGGGCGACGTCGAGCCCAGCAGCCCCGCGCCGTACGGCACATACAACCTTACCGGCTCGGGCGAGCCCAAGAGCTGGGCGCAGGTTGCGAAGCGCGTGTTCGAACTTGCCAATGGGAATGCCGACAAGGTGGTGCCCGTTACTACGGCTGGTTACTACGCTAGCGTTGCGGGTCCTATATCTCCTCGCCCTGAGCATTCGGCGATGGACCTCTCCAAGATCGTTGCTATCGGCTTCAACCCTCTCGACTGGGAGCAGAGGCTCGATGAATACGTGAAGAGCGAACTTGTGAAATAAATAAAGAACGGCAGCTTGGGCCGCTGATTTTGTTGTTGCAGAAACCCTGGCTGGCAGGGCGTGTTAAAGCTGTTCTGATCATGTTTCGGCTTTGAAGGAACTTCGCGCCGGTTTGGTTGGTTATGCGACCTATGCGAGCCGTGTGCTCCATGAATGTGGGATGGTAAACGGGCTGAGGGTTGCGACGGTTTGATCTGGCAACATTGGCGATTTTGGTAAAGATGTTCACATGTCGTTTTCCTTGCCTCTATTTTCGATAAATTGCTCGATGCTGTAGACGTTGTCTATTTTAACTCGCATCCTGTTCTTGACTAAGGGCAGGTAAAGAAGGCGCTACTAGCAGGGAAGCACGTTATGTGCGAATCGCCTATTGCGGAAGGATCAGGCCACCGCACTCGCTGTTTCGCTATCTCTATGAAAGGATTGTGTTTGCGGATTGTAGATGAACAGTCTGGCGTTGTTGGCTTTTGAATTTTGCCGCACAACGTTGTTTATAAATCGGCTGTGTTTTTGCCCTCGGATAGTAAATGAATATCTTCTTTGCCTCTCGCGGCGATTGTTGCCTGGGGTTTCAATCGGAATTCTAGCTGATGATATTAAGCTGCATAGGCCTTCTGATCGCGGAATCGGTGAAGTGGCAAGTGTGCGATTTGCGCAAAAGACTAGATAGTTTCGTTTATGTAGTATAGGCAGCAGGGCTTGCTTGCGTCTAATTTCTACTCAGGGTTTAGATAAAATAAATAATATGACTGATAGTTTTTTGTGCCGTGCATGCTGAAATCATAGAGAAGAAAAGGGGTATAGAGTGTGGGCTAGTTTTTCTGTTTCGTGTCTATTCGCGGTTGCTCTTTTGTACCTTCCTGGTTGTCTGTTCTTTGGCGACTTGCTTTTGAGAAAAAAAATCCTGATCGCCTGGGCTCCGTTTTTTTCGTTGGCTATTCTCGCGATTTTCGGCCAGATCTTTTATGTAATTGATCTGCGCATATCGGGTTTTATGCTGTTTGGTGTGGTCGCTTTACTATCATTTGCGTTCGGACTTTTCAGGTTCTTCCTTTTTCACATGAAGGCGCTTTCTGTTGGTGGCCAAAATTCAGATAGCTCTTATGCGGGCGATCGAGGTGGGGTAGCGTTTTTGTATGTCTGCCTTGGCGCGTTCGTATCGGCTTATGCCTTTGTGCTGGTGATGGGCTCTCCAGATTGGTTCCCTACCGCAATCGACAATGCATATCACCTGAATGAGTTATACGCAATGGCTTCGACAAGTCAGTATTCCGCTATTTCGATTAGCGTATTTCCGACAGTGCAAGGATTCGGGGCTGCGGATAGCGCATCTTTTTATCCAGCGCTTTGGCATGTTGTTGCGGCGGTAACGCTGAGTGTTACGGGGGTTTCTGCACCTGTTGCGGAGAATGCTGTCAATCTTGCGTTCGTAGCAGTGGTTTTCCCGCTAGGGGTTTGGTCGTTTCTGACTACTGTTTTTGAGGACAGCAAGAGAATTGTTGTTGTAGGCTCTCTTACTTGTGTTTGCTTTTTCGACTTCCCTTGGCGTCTTTTGACGTATGGCCTGCTATGTTCAAATCTTGCCGCTTTCGCAATGGTGCCAGCTGCATTGTCGCTATTTGTTGTGTTTGCCAAGGCAAGAACGGGGAAAATTGGTCGCTTGTCGCTGTTCGCCTTGCTTGTGATCGCATGCTCGTGCTTGGTGTTGCTCCAGCCAAATGCTGTCTTCAGTTGCATCGTTTTGCTTGCTTTCTTTGGCGCTTGGCAGTTTTTGTATGGCGAAACCGCATTTGGCTTTCGGGTCAGAGAGCGGCTTCGCATCTGGCTGGCTGTATTGTTTGTGCTGCTCTGCGTTATTGTTTGGATCGCCGCATATAACGCATCTTTCATGCAGGGTGTCCTATCTGTTTCTTGGGATCATTTTTCATCAAAAACCCAGGGTTTGTTCAACATACTTCTTCTCTCTTATTGCGGGGGCCCTGCAAGCCCGATAATGGCATTTCTTGTTTTAGTCGGCATTGTTTCTGTATTACGCAATAAATCGCTGCGCTGGCTGGCATACACTTACTTACTGTGTGCTTCAATTCACTTTTCGACAGCTTCAACGGAGTCGATCCTGAAACACTGGCTTTCGGGGTTTTGGTATACAGACCAGCATAGGACCGCCGCATTATGCGTGTTGGCGGCAATCCCGCTTTCAGCGGTAGGTTTCGTTTCTGTTATCGAGTTTTGCGAGAGGCTCTTTCGACTATTGAAAAAAGAAGGGGTTGTCAAAATTGCAAGTGAAAGCGCTGCAAAAACCGTTTCTGCACTGATTGCCGTATTGCTGCTTGCTCCGAATTTTGTGATTTATGGTATCGGGGATGTCGATACAACTTTTGGTAAAACAAGAGCGCTAGTTAAGTCAGATTACGACATGAATGATGAAGGGTCGCTTTCGGCTAAAGAAATTGCTTTCGTTAAAGAAGCAAAAAAAATAACAGGCGATGATCTTGTTGTCAATTCACCATTTGACGGTACGGCATTTTTGTACGGGGTAACAGGGGTCCAGTTTTACTATAGGAGCTTGTTGTCCTCTCCCGATGCTGACCCTAATGAGTCTTGTGAGAGTCGGGTGATGCGACACTTCCTTTGCGCGTATAGTAGCGACGATGAAGTGCGTGATGCCGTTAAGCGAACCAACGCAAAATACGTTCTCTTGCTTGATTCCTCGATGGACGAACTGCGGAAACACGCTTTTACCTACCGTCCAGAAGACTGGGAGGGGATCGATGCGATCGGTGGCTCTGTGGAGGGCTTTGAGGTTGTTCTCGAAGAGGGTAATATGAAGCTTTGTAAAATAAGTGATTTAGACCAATAGGTGGAAGATCCCTGATGAGATATAAAATTGCAAATATTCTATTTGGCGGTTCGGTTGCATTCTCTAATTACCCAGCTCTCTGTTATCGAACGGTCGATGGCTGTGCGTGGAAAGCTAACGATGCCGATGTTTTGCGGATTGCACTGCATTCTCATATTGATTTTACGACCTACTTCAATGCGTTGTCTGTAATGAAATGGAAGCGGTATTCGGTTGCGACTGAATACTTTTTATCATTCGATTACAGGGGAGGCGGTTTTTCGCTCATTCAAACTACAGCGGGGCGTTATGACTGGGCTCCGGTTGAGCTGTCTGACTCCAAAGCCGAATATCCCGAATCGGCGGATTGGTGTCATATCGAGGTTCGTCTTGATCTGTTGGCGGATGAAGTGCTTCATGGGTTTTCGATTCTCGCTAATAATCAGGTAGAAATAAAGGATGCTGCTTACAGTGTTGATGTTGAACCTGAAGAGCTACGCCAAGTGGAACTGTCTCTTGTGACTACGACCTTTAAAAAGGAAGACTACGTAACTCGCAATATCGCCCGAGTCAAGAGCGATATTTTGGGATCGAATGACCCTATCGCCTCTCACTTTACATTGCATGTTGTTGATAACGGTCGAACCCTTCCCGTTGAAGAGCTTGAAGGTCCGCATATCTGTGTTCATCCGAACCCTAATGTGGGCGGTTCGGGCGGTTTTGCACGTGGAATGATAGAATCAATGGCGCAAAATACAGAGGCGACGCATGTCCTGCTCATGGATGACGATGTAGAGGTTTTGCCGGAGAGCATCATTCGTACATTCAATTTGCTATCGCTATTGAATGACGAGTATTCGAGCGCTTTTCTAAGCGGTGCCATGATGAGTCTTGAAGAACAAAACCTTAAAACAGAAGACATCGGCTTCTTCTCCGTTAATGGCAACTTTCTTCCCCTCAAACCTGAAGGAAGAATGGACTTCCTTCATGATGCGGTTGAAACTGAGGCGTTTGAGGCTCCTCTTGATATATTCGGTGATACCGCTCAACAGTATGCAGGCTGGTGGTATTGCGTTATTCCCATGGCGACGATAAAGCGTGAGGGTCTTCCTCTTCCCCTGTTCGTGCGCTCGGATGATGCTGAATACGCTTTGCGTTGCAAGGCGAAGATTATGGCGATGAACGGCATATGCGTTTGGCACAATGCGTTTTTCTATAAGTACAGTTCCGCAGTTGAGCGCTATCAAGTAAGTAGGAATACCCTTATTAGTCAGGCAACTACCGGAATTGCCCCCATGACTGATTTCCTTATGGAAATCTACAGAGAAGTTCAGCGTGATTTGAAGAAATTCAACTACGATGACGCGGAATTGGCGGTAAAGGGCCTGGAGGACTTTCTCCGTGGTCCAGAGTTTATCGCGCACCCCGTTGCCGAGGGTCGGTTTATGGAAGCGAATCGCGAAAAAGAAAAGATGGTTCCTATTGAGGAGCTTTACGATGAAGCCTTTAAGCTTGGTGTAGATCTGAAGCACATTACACATACGTGGCTCAATACCGATGGAGCGCGAAGCAAGGTGTCTGCTGCAAAGGACTTCCTTACCTTCAATGGTCAGAGGTTGTTGAACGAAGAGGGTAAGCGCCATGGTAAAGTGGCTGTGATTGATGCAGCTGGGTGGGTGTATCCTGCTGCTAAAATTCGCGATGCTGAAATTCTGATTGTTGTTGATATGCCCAACAAAAAAGGTGCAATTCGTCGTATGAATAAGACTCGTTTTGACGAGGTATGGGGCAGATACAAGAAGGCCGCTTCTTCATATAAGAAGAATAAGGACAGGCTATACGCAGAGTATGCTGCGCGCAGATCGGAATTTACGTCAGTTGAATTCTGGAAGCGGTATCTGAAGGAAGCTTCGGGGGAGTAGTCTTCATTAGCTCAGAGAGCCAACGGCATATGCCGTTGGCTCTCTGCTTTAGAGTTTGAGTTTTGCCTTGATTCGATACCAGGTCCAGGCAAAGGGGCTTCTTGCTTGAAAAAACGCTTTTTTGTACTCGGGTCGGATGTTGCTTGAGTCGGAGACGATGTCGGAATCAATTCGATTTGCCATAAGTCTGATAGCTTGCCTGGTCTTGGCATCTTTTGTATTGAAGTGCTCGGAAATATCTTTCAAGTAAGCGCAACCACGATTGTAATGGCCCTCGAGTATATTTGATGATACGGGTGAGTGGGCCTTTATGATCACATCCATATCGAGCCAGCGATTGTAGATGATGGCTGGGTCTTTAACCAAGGAGGAAGACCCAGGGATGGTTTCGCGGTAAAAGTACAGGCATTCATCCACATATACGATGCTATTGGCTTCGAGGAGCGTTTCCATCATCCAAGGGTTGTCTGCCCAGCCTGCGCCTGGGATTTCAGGCATTCGAATTTCGCTTTTGTCGAGGAAACTCCTTTTATAGATGGCGGTCCAAATGCTCGGATGATGGTAAAGGAATTCTGCGTCGTCCTCGAGTTTGAACGGTCTGCCTACGGTTTTGATCCGATGGAAGTAGTTTGCTGGCTTGATTTCCTGTTGCGGTGAATCGGCGTTAAGCACGCGCCAATATGCCCCTTTAACAATGTCGGGGAAATCGTTGGATTCTGCTGCTTCGTACAACGTTTTATACATATCGAGCTCGATGTAGTCGTCGGGTTCCACGACGCCAATGTATGTGCCTGATGTGTGGGAAATTCCGGTGTTCACCGCGGCGCCGTATCCGGTGTTCTGCTTGTGGATGACCTTGAAGCGAGCGTCTGTCGCAGCGAAAGCATCCATAATTTTCGGCGAGCCATCGGTCGAGCCGTCGTCGATGCAGATTGCTTCAAAATCTTTGAGCGATTGGCTTGCAATGGATTCAAGACATTGCTCTAGATACTTTTCGGTGTTGTATATAGGGATGATTATTGAGATTAGTGGGGTCATTGGCATTGCCTATTCGTATTAAGCGGTTTGTGCGTGGTTTTGGTCTATCGAGGCTTTCTGGAAGCATCCTATTGCTCTCATTAATTCATCCCCAACACTTTTCCTATAACGGCTTTTGCTCCGTACTTCCCCAAAAACCAGCCTGCTCGTAGGCGTATTGCCCGGGCGTTGCTTACGGGCTTCCCGCTCAGGGCAACTTCCAACAGCTTGCGGTCGTGCTTCTTCAGCTGCAATGCACTGGTGCTTCCGTTGCCCCAGAACTCGCGGAAGATGCGGGCATACTCGGACAGCAACTCGTTGCGTACGCCTTCTGGCAAACAGAACAGCCCATACAGTACGAACTCGATGGACCAGCTTACAATCTCGGAACTGTATTCCTCTAAGCTAAAGCGCTTTTTCCAGGCGCCGAAAATGCGTTGGGTCATGGGCAAGTGCTTGCGGCTCTTTGCTTCCAAGTCGTCATTGGTTTTCGACGTAAGCGACCCTTCGCGTTCGATGCGATACTCGTACAGCTTGTCGCTTATCAGCGCCGTTTTCCTTGAATTGGGGTAGATGTCGAAGAAAAATACCTGATCTTCACCAAAGGGCAGCGCCTCTTCGAAGCGAATGCCGCATTCGTCCAAGAACGCTTTGCGGCAAGCGGTGCGAATGTAGGGGGTGCTCTGCTCTTCGAACATCAAGGCAGGCTGGAAGCCGTCATACACCACATCTCTCGGGCTAAGCTTCAGCGTAATCCAGGGGGTTGCGGCTTCTGCGGGGTTGCAATAACCGCCAAAGGTAACCACGTCGGCATCGGTTTCGGCGAATACTTCGGCAATGCGCTGGCAGGCATTGGGCGTGAAGCGGTCGTCCGCATCAAGGAAGCCAATGTAGGTTCCGCATGCCGCATTGATTCCCGCATTACGCGCAGAGGAAAGGCCGCCGTTTGGCTTATCCACTATAACGATGCGTGCATCTTCCTTCTGGCGCTTTGCCAGGATTTCGCGTGAGCCGTCGGGGCTGCCGTCGTTTACGCAAACCATTTCGATATCGCTGAAGGTCTGCGCCTGTAGCGAATCAAGGCAGGCGTCCAGATAGCCCTCCACGTTATATACGGGCACAATTATGGAAAGAACGGGGTGTTTGGGGGCGCCTTCGGCGCGGATGACAGTTGGTTTTTCGACCGCCATCGCTACTTCGCCACCTTGTTTTTCAGCAGCTTTGCAATTAGCGGCAGGCCGCCAATGCGATAATAGTGTTTGAAGGTATTCAGCTTGCCGGGCGCTGCGTATTCGGTGCGGCACTTTGCAAATGTTTTGGGCTTTTTGATAAGCGCGCGAAGGTCGGCTTCGGCCCGAGGCTCAAACAGCGCCAGGTCAACGCGGCCGGCGTCCAAATCGGCCTTCAGCTCCTGCGCGGCGTGCTTCAAAAATTCGGCGCGCAGCTCAGCGGAAAGACGATCGTAGTTCCACAGGTAGCTGTTGAATTTCATGCGTTCCAGCACGCCTTGTAGATGCTGCTTTTTTGCCGGGCGCTCATCAAGCCAGCGCTGCATTTCGGCGTACTCGTCGCACACGCAATACACCTTGCCGGGGGAATTTACCGATGAAGCTTCGTTGTCCTGGCGATACTTCAAAATTTGTGTGGCGCTGAATGCGGCTCGTTCGGCGGCGGCCCATACCTTAAAGGCGAAGCCCGCATCCTGATAGGATGCTCCTGGCGTCTCCAGGAAGCGAATGTCGTTTTCCTGGAGGAAGGCGCGGTTGTACATACCCGACCAAATTGATGGTTTTGCATAGAAAGGTTCAAACACTTCCTGAGGGTTAACCAGCTTGCCGCAGAGCCCTTCGCTAATTACATGGCAGGGCTCCAGCTTTTCGTTCTGGCTCCAGTAGAACCAGAAGTCAGCCTTTACCGCCTGTGCGTTGTGCGTGGTTGCCAGGTTGTACAGCACCTCCAACGCGTCGGGCGTGAACGCATCGTCCGATTCCAAGATGGCTACGTATTTGCCCGTTGCCGCATCAAGTCCTTGGTTCATGGATGCTCCATAGCCGGAATTTGCCTTGTCAATCACGCGAAAGCGGCCGTCTGCATCAAGGTATTCCTGCACAATGGCGCGGGAGCTGTCGGTGCTGCCGTCGTTAATGCAGATTGCCTCGAAATCGGTGAAGCTTTGGGCCAGCACGGAATCTAGGCATTCGCGCAGGTATTTCTCCACGTTGTAAATGGGTATAAGCAAGCTAATTGCGGGCACGGCTGATCCTTTCGCTATTGCTGCGCAGCGTGCGTTTTTGTTCAATATTTCTATGATAAAGGTTATGGCTCGGGTTGCCTGTTCCGCCGGTGCGTCTCTGGCAAAAAGGGATAAAAATGGGCTGGGGCTAATGGGCCCCATGTGCCGGTGGCTTGTTTGACGAATGCTGTTTCTCATGTTGCGTGTAGGTGCTATGTTGGTAGCGGGCTCTGAAACTCGAGGTGAATAACCTTGAAGGGGAGTAGACTTTCCATGGCGGGAAAAGGGACAGGCACCAGGTTCTCGCTGAAAGCATCGGGAGGTTATCTTGGGGTTAGAAAGTGAATCAACGGCAGAGAAAACGGGGTTTTCCAAAGTGAGGTCCTGGTTTATTCGCAATGCAAAATTGCTGGTGGTGTGCTTTGCGGTGGGCATGGTCTGCCATGCGCAGATGTACCTGAACGGCCTTTCGAACCCCGATGCGGTTGTTTCTTTGAGCAATCCCAATGGATACGGAAGCTTTATTCCGCATGCTTGGGATATTAGCTTGGGGCGTTGGGGCTTGCTGTTTGCTGCCTGCGCTAAGTTTGGGCTGTGCTCGCCTATTCTTACTTCCGCAATCACCATTGCCCTGTTTACGCTGGGCGTTGTTGCGCTGATAGACAAGCTTGGCATCAGGAACGCTTGCCTGCAGTATGCTTCTTCGATTCTGTTCGTCGCCTCGCCCTTCGTTTCTTGCTGCATCACGTACTACTACTGCTCGAATTCGTACGCGCTCTCGTTTTTGTGCGCGGTGCTGGCCGCATGCCTGATCGGGCGCGTTGGGGCTGTTGGCAAGCCGGTTACCCTTGTTGGGGCGGTTGTGTTGTTGGCGTTTTCGCTCGGTTGCTATCAAGCGAGCCTGGGCGTGTTTTGCGTTGCGGTGCTGCTGGTGATGGTTCGCTCGCTTATGGGCGGCGGCTCTGAATCGCTGACGTCGCCGGCATGCGATGCTCGTGGTGAAGCTCAGAACCCCTACCGTGAAGAAGGCTGCAGCGCCGATTCGCTCAGCGCCAAGCAGCTTGCGGTGTTCTTCGGCGTTGCCGTTGCGGTATGTGCGGCGGGTGCCGTACTGTACTACGCGCTTACCGAGCTTTCGCTGTTCGCGATGGGCATCAGCCTTTCTACCTACGGGGGAGCCTCCTCGGTTGGCGCTAGCAGCATTCTGGGCTCTTTGACGTCGTCTGTCCCCAGTGCTTACGTTGCCTATTCCGATGCATTGTTCAGCCACGGCATTTTCGGGAACCATTTTGGCTGGGCGTACGTGGCGGCTGTTGGCATGATTATTGCGGCGGTTGCGTTTGTCCGTCTTGCTGCGATCAACAGCGTGAAGCGTTTGGGGACGAGCGCTATGGCGCTGCTTTGCGTTGTGCTTATCCCCTTTGCCGCCAACGTTATCCTGGTTATCGTTCCCAGCTACGGGTATCCAACCCTGCTTATGCTGGGCGGTTTCATGGCTTCTTTTCTGCTTCTGCCCCTGTTGGTGCAGCTTTTGCTCGATTCGCCCGACCGAGGCAATGTGCGCCTGCGCATGCCCGCGAAGGCTATGTCCGTCGGCTGCTGTTGCCTTATTGCCGTAGGGGCGTGGTCGTACGCGCTGCAGTCGAATGCGGATGCCGAGGCTATGCAGGCATGCCAGAACCAAACTGCTTCTTTGGCCACCCGAATTGCCGGCGTGCTTGATGCGAACCCCGATGTGCGGGCGGGTGCGAAGGTATTGATTACCGGCAAGCCCGAAGCGGGCAACTTTCCGAACACCAGCGATTCCTACGTTCACGCAAGCAGCTATGCGAAGTGGGGCATGGTTTGGGACAACCACTACCAGAACAACATGCGTTCTTGGGACGTGATAATGAAGCAGTTTGCGGGGCAGAGCTTCAACTACTGCTCGTTCGACGAATGCGCCAAGGTTATTCGCTCAAACGAATTTGCGAACATGTCGCTGTATCCTGCCAATGATTCGGTGACAACCATCGACGGCGTTGTAGTTGTTAAGATATCTGACATAAGCAAGTATTCGGAATAGCGGCGCGCGCTGACGCCGAAGCGTTTAGGGTTCATGAGGGGCGCTGGGCATATGGGAAAACGACATCACGGCAAGGGCGAAGCGAGCGGTGCGTCCGCCTCGCGGGGGCGTAATGGCACCGTGAGCGCCGATGCCGCGGACGCTGCCGCTGCGCATGGGTGCGGCGATGCTGCTGCCTACGCCGATGCTGCCTGTAGCGGTGCAGGCGCTGCAGAAGCTACGGGCTCGGTGAGCACCGCAGACGTCCCAGCCCAACCCTCCAACGCTCCGTTCTTTTCGGTTGTTTTGCCCACGTATAGCTCCGAGCCCTACCTTGCCGCCGCCTTGGGCGATTTGCAAGACCAGCTGTTCACCGATTGGGAAGCCATTGTGGTGAACGATTGCTCGCCCGACGGCAGCTCGTCCATCGCGCAGCAGTTCGCCGCCGCCGATGCGCGCATTCGCGTTGTTTCGCACGAGGCGAACCGAGGGCTTTCGGCGGCGCGCAATACGGGATTTGCCGCTGCTCGGGGGCGCTATGTGTGGTTCCCCGACCCCGACGATCGCTACGATTTCACCTTTCTGCAGAGTGTGTATAACTCGCTTCAGCAGCACGAAGCGCCAGTGGTTATGGTGGGCCATGTGGAAGAATTCTACGACGCTGGTGGCAAGGTAGAACGCGTGCAGGAATTCACTTTCAGCCAGGAATCGGCGCATTTGGGAAAAACCAAGCTGCGTAAGCACGTGTTGGAGTTCGAAAAGGGTACGCATTACGGCTACGCCTGGAACAAGGTGTACGAGCGCAGCTACCTGCAACAGGGCGGCTTTACCTTTACCGAAGGTTTGCCGCTTATCGAAGATATTGAATTCAACATCCGCGTGTTCCAAGATTTGCCTGGCCTGAACGTGATTGGCGCACCGCTATATCGCTACGCCAAGCGCGAGACGGGCAACCTAACCAGCAAGTTTGTACCGCGTTACTACGAGGTGCATCGCGCGCGCATTGAAATGTTGCGCAACCAGCTGGATTCATGGGGCTTGCTTGATGTCGGCGCCAAGGCCACGCTTGGTGCGCTGTATGCTCGCTACATTCTTTCGGCGTTGGAGCGCAACAAGCAGAAGGAAAGCGGCATGAGCGGCTCTGCGCAGAAGGAATGGCTGCAAGGTGTGTTCGCCGATGAGTTGTTCAACGAGTTGGTGCCCTGTGCGCAAGCCGACAGTCAGGCGTTGCGCCTGTGCTTGAAGCCCCTGCAACAGCGTAATGCGTCGAAGTGCCTGGCGCTAGGCGGTGCTATTCATGCTGCCAAGAACGGCGCCTTGCACAACGTGTTTGTGAAACTGAAATCCGGTAGATGAGAAAATAGGGGCAGGTTCCGTTTTTTCGCTTGTGGCATAGTGGCTGGTATTGAACCCCACGCGCAGGTTCCATTGCAACCTGACGCCGAATCGAAAGCGGGAAAACGATAGCCGCCCCTATTTTTCTAGGATGTTGCATTTCGGCAACACGCTGGGTTTGTTTTGCTGCTAGGCGTACAATCGGACGCGGTAATCAAGCGAAAAGGGGGCTTGCGGTGGATCTTTCCATTGTCGTGCCATGCTACAACGAAGAAGGATCGCTGCCGCTGCTGTTCGGCGCGGTAGATGATGCTTTTGCCACCTCGGGAGTGTCGTATGAGCTGGTTTTGGTGAATGACGGCAGCTCCGATGGTACGTCGCACCTGCTGCATGAGCTGCCCACTCCTGCATCGGCCGAACGTATCGTTGTGGTCGATTTTTCCCGCAACTTCGGCAAGGAAAGCGCCCTGCTCGCAGGCCTTCAACATGCCGAAGGGGATGCGGTTGGCCTGATGGACGCAGATTTGCAACAGCCTCCTGCAACGTTGCTTGAAATGTACCGCATGCTGCAGGCCAACCCTAGCGCCGATTGCGTAGCCGCATTCCAAGAGCATCGAAACGAAGGTGCGGTGCTGAGCTTCTTCAAGCACGCGTTCTACAAAACGTTCGATGCAACTTCTCGGCTCAATGTCATGCCCGATGCCTCCGATTTTCGCGTGTTCCACCGCAGGGTGGCCGATGCGCTTCTTTCTATGCCGGAAAGCTTCCGCTTTTCGAAAGGCATGTTTGCCTGGGTAGGTTTCGAGACGTTGCCGTTTCCCTACACGCCGGCAAATCGCGTTGAGGGCGAAACCAAGTGGTCGTTCCGGAAACTAATGCGCTACGGCATCGGCGGAGTGCTTTCGTTTACCACGTTTCCGCTGAAAATTGCCGCGGTGGCGGGTCTCGTTGCCACGCTTGTTGGGTTGGTTCTGCTGGTCGAAGTCGTTGTCGAGCAATTTATCAACCCCGCCATGCCATCGGGCTATCCTACGCTTCTGTGCGTGCTCCTTTTGATGGGCGGGCTCATTTTGGTGACGCTGGGTGTGATCGGCGAATACATCGCACGCATCTACATCGAAACCAAGCGCCGCCCTGCTTATATCGCGAAATCGGTAGAAGTCCGAACTAGCACCAACCAGGCAGGAAAGTAAGGGTAGGTGCTCGATTCCCACTTTGCGAGCTGAGCCGCGTTTGCAATGAAGCGTGCGTACGAGGTTCGGCGTCAGCCGCTATACCATAGGCGAAGAGGAACCGCTCTCCTTGCTTCCCGTGCCCGAGGAACAGGGAGAGCGGTTTAATACGGCACCTCGTCCGAGTGCAGGTCTGCGTAAAACCATATTTCACATTTCAGAAAGGACGTATCTATTATGGCAAAACCTACGTATATCTTAATCCGTGAATCCAGCAACGAATCCGGCTACACAGCACATTCGTTCCCTACCGAAACGTCAGCATACAAAGCCATGGACTGCATGGTGGAATCTGATACTGCTGCCATTGAAACGACATACCACTTATCACCCCGTGTGGAACAGGTATCGAGCTATAAAACACAGCTCATCTTCGATGCAATCATCGCTGAGTCTGACATGACCGTAAAAATTACGTACAGCGTTTATGCGATCGAAAAGTAAATCTACTTATCGAAAATATAAAAAAATGGGGAACAATCTTTCATCTCGATTGTTCCCCATGCTATGTATTTGTACCACGGCTCGCTCGCAGTGGTATATTTTTTATTCTTTTTTATGCTGATTTTCTCTAATTCGTTTGGCCCTCTTGATAGGGGTACTTTTCCAGCAGTTCCTGTACGGTGATGAAGCTGTAGCCTTGTTCCTTCAACTTAGGGAGCGCCTGGCGAAGGCCTTCAATGGTCTGGCTGCGGTCGCCGCCGCCATCGTGCATCAGGATGATGTTGCCGGGGCCGGCGCTCTGGATGCGCTGGGCAATAACGTCGGCGCCGGGCTTCTTCCAGTCGGTGGTATCAACGTTCCAACCAATTTCTGCCGTTACAATGCCTTCAAGGTCGGTGGCAACAGAAGTGTCGAAGTTACCGCCCGGGCAACGGAAAATAGTGCTTGCTTCCTGGCCGGTGGCGTTCTTGATTGCCTCCAGACCCTTCTGCACTTCCTGCTTGCGTTCGTCGGTCGACATCTTGATAAGGCTTACGCCTTCGCCGCTGCCCTCTGCGTGGTCCCACGTGTGAGTGCCAATTTCGCAGCCCATGCTTGCAGCGCGTTGCAACTCCTTTTCGTGCCCGCTAATGCATTGGCCAACGGTAAAGAAGGTAGCCTTGGCATCGTTCTGTTCAAGGATGTCCAGGATCTCGTCGGTTTGCTTATCCCATGGGCCGTCGTCGAACGTGAGCGCAATAACCTTGTCGCCGTTGCTGTTCACGTTGTAGTACTGAACGATGTTGTCGACCGGTTCTTTGGTGGTAACCGTGGCGGTGATGCCCGATTCCTTGCCTGTGCGCGTTACCTGTTCGCCGTCCTGGGCATTGTTGCTGTACAGGTGAACTGCGCCAACGCCCTTCAGTTCCGTTTTGTGCGGAAGGGTTTGGGGTTCGCTGTCGGTGTAGGGCTCGGTGATGTCGGTGCCATTGGAGATCTCGATCTTGTCGCCGCCGTTCAAGTGCATGCCCATATCGTCGGTGTCGTTTCCGTTCACCTTTGCGGTGCAGCGGGTGCCTTCACCTTGACGGATGGTGCTGCCATCGACGGCTACGTAGTTGCCAGGCGTTACCGAAACCACGTTGTTGTCCAGAAGGCCGCCAACGCTGCGCTCGGCGCCCGAAATGGTTACCTGGTCGCCGTTTAGCGTGACCTCAACCGGCTTCGACCCCATCCAGTTGTTGAAGGCGAATATGCCAACGATGGCAAGCATCACAACAACGGCAACGGCGATAAGGCTGCCGCGCGTAAAGAAGTCGGCCTTCTGCTTGGTCGTATAGTTGTTGTTGCCCAGGTAGCGAGCTGCCTGGTATGTGGATGCGTTGGTGGGCGAAGCCTTTTGGGCGCCTTCTTTGGTGCGCTGGTATTTAGCGCGCGAATAGGCAGACGGGTCGTTGCCGCGCATGTTTTGCACTACGGGTATCTGCTGCGAAGGCTGGCTTTGCTGCGGCTGTGCTGCCTGAACGCGCATGCTCTGGCTGGGTTGCGAAGCTGCGGCACCGCGACGAACGGGGCGCTGCTGGCGTTGAGCCGCGGAGGG